>Ga0209495_1000026_pt1 | contig 122154 bp, 120 predicted proteins | sample EN1Hudsemesocosm_FD_184629 | JGI IMG/M metagenome (GOLD analysis project Ga0209495, IMG submission 184629) | Methane-oxidizing microbial communities from mesocosms in the Hudson Canyon - EN1E Hudson Canyon (SPAdes) (version 2) | ecosystem: Environmental > Aquatic > Marine > Cold seeps | place...
GTTGCTGTTCTTGTTGCTGTTCTTGTTGCTGTTCTTGTTGCTGTTCTTGTTGCTGTTCTTGTTGCTGTTCTTGTTGCTGTTCTTGTTGCTGTTCTTGTTGCTGTTCTTGTTGCTGTTCTTGTTGCTGTTCTTGTTGCTGTTCTTGTTGCTGTTCTTGTTGCTGTTCTTGTTGCTGTTCTTGTTGCTGCTCTTGTTGCTGCTCTTCTGGTTGTTCTTCCTCTTGTTCGCGAACCTGCTCTTCTTCACGCTCTATCTCTTCTCCTGCCATGGTATTATCAAATAAGCCAACCGAAGCAAGCGCATTATGAACAGCAATAACTTCACTACTATTTCCACCATGAATTTTAGTCGCTGCTTTTTTGATCGCGCGTGCATATTCATGCATATCATTGAACGGTAATTTATGTTTTAAAGCATAAAATATAATCTTAATCGCTTTATCAAAACCCATGCCTTCTATAGTAATTCTTTGGCCGGCAATTGAAACCTGCTCACCTTTTACCATTCTTGCATACGATAAGGGTACAACCATTCCAGCTGCATGTATTTCATGATAATTTTCTTCATGAATTTGAGAGTAATGTTCCGCACTCGGCATTGGCCAATCTTCGGCTGGCTTTAAATTATTTCTCATCGTGCCTGCGGGCAGATCCTCATTATAATATTTCATTAAAATCTGACCGATTTCTTTACCCACATTAAAGCTATCTGCTCTAATCCGTGTTGAGCTTAAATTCTGACCAGACTCATGCCACGCTCGCACCGTCGAACCGAACACATCACCCAGCCCTTCATTGATAGAACTTTTCTCAAAGTCATGATCCCAGTCTTGGGTGTGACTAAATAAGGCATGGGCATATTCATGCCCCAACACATCAATATCATTTCCTATATCTTCATATGCTCCTTGACTGCCGAGCCTAACATTCATGACTACAGCATGATCATGAGTCATATATTGGTTCATCGATGCCCCGATTCCAGCGCCCAGTGAACCACAATGACCATCACCTTTATCTTCAAAATTAGCCAGTATAATCAGCGGTGAACCTTGGCCATCAAAGGAATCCCAGTTTAATTCTTGTTGAAAAAACTTATCGACAATAACCAGACTGTTATAGGCATTTTTGGCCTTACCTTCTAATTGCCCCCTTGTTGCCAAATATTGACCTAAACCATTGGGAACACGTGATGTGGAATGATCTCGTGGCAAGTCTATTAACGCATCAACAGCCTCTCCGATTCGCAGGCAACGTCCCTTAAAATCAAATACATCAATGGTCATTTCTGCAAATGAAGGCACACTCATTAGTGCTAAAAGAATGGGCAGTACGTATGTTATTTTTTTCATCGTAGACTCGCCTCATGTCGAAGTAGAATTTCAGGGTTCTGAGCATCAACAATAAAGATTTCACTTTCTGAGTCTGGGTGAGTTAATCGTGCTTGCATCAACCAGCATAATTTCATGCCACTATCACTTGGAAAGATGATTAATCGTGATTCTCCTTGCTCTTGCACACTACGTTCTTCTGGCACGCCGAGCACATCTAGGCCCATTCTTAATGCTGTTTTCGCATCAAATTTTGGCGTTATATCTAATTCAAACTCGACTGCCCAACTGCCTGAAAGAACCGTAGCTTCACCTTGCTCCACTTCAAGGACGGTACTGGCACCGTAAATAGGCACGCCCTTATAAGACTGTCCTGCATGATAATAAGTATTACCGTATTCATCACTGGAATTAGAGTCAATAATCAATTCTGAATCCTCTCCAAGCCCTAACTCCTTACTTTTATCATTAATCACTTCTTGAGCTTCACCCGTGCTTGAAACCGTTGTTCCGGGCGTGATCTCTTCATCTGTCACTGAAGGGAGTTCTAGCGTGGGTGTATGAGGTACTTTTTTATCTGACTGATTGGTGGTGCCTCCTGGTTTTTCCGATTTTTCAGTACTGTCAGACGGAGATCCATCACCCGAATTATCAGGTGTCGTCGAGCCCTGAAACCACCACAAAAGGATCATGAAGAATACAAGTGTAATTAAGCCAATTTGACGCTTAGATATCATTTACATCACCTAAATTAATTGTTATTTATTAACTGACTCAGCCAGTATCGGTTACCGGCTAAATCTAGTTCAACATTCCCATACTCTTGATCTAGAAAATACTGCCCTTCTATTTTATGGTGGTTAGACTGCCCAACACTATCAGTCCTTATCACCACCACGCCATTTGTTGAATAATCAATCAAATGATACCCACCTTCAACTAACTGAATTTCTAAATGAAACCGCGACACTTCGTCTGAACAGTCCGTTAAGACAATATCAACTTGCTTGGGATCACGCCCTACTCGCCAGACTTTAAATGGCTTGCTCTCCATTTTCACATTATGATCAAAGGCTAGCAGCCACTCTTGTGCAGTCTGGAAGCGTTGCTTAGTACTTAATGAAAAAGCAGGCTCAACACTGTCTAAGAAAGCACTCGGCCATAGCCCTTTAAAGGTTTGCAAACTTAGTTCTTCTATCCCCAATAAACGATCACGACTATCAAGTGGATCTTCACCAAATAGTATAAAAAAGAAGGTGGCAGCCAAAGCATAAAGATCTGATGCTGGCTTTTGTTCTACAGAGTCAGTTGATATTTGTTCAGGGCTGCTATACCCCGGACTCCATACTCGTTTATTAAAATTATGAGTCACCCCACCCACTTGAAAACGCACGCCTCCAAAATCAATTAAGACTGAGCTATTATCTGCTGCTCTCATCATAATATTGGCGGGCTTAATATCTCGATGTAACAAGCCTTGCTGATGGATATGATCGAGGGTAATTAACAGCTCCTTCAATAATTGCATCGTTGATTCAATATAATCATCTTGCTGGCACAAGGTATTGCGGAACTCTTTTAAACTTTGGCCTTCAATATATTCTTGTAATAAATAATAGCTGTTATTAGCAGAAAAAGTATCCATATAAGATGGAATATTATGTGAGCGTAAGGCACTCAAAGCACGTGCCTCATCCATAAAATTATCTACGGATGCATCCCATATTTCAATTGCATCTTGCACCTCATCTAACACAATGCTGTAATCAGACTTTCTTTGGGCAATTCCCATTGGAAATAGCTCCTTCAGAACACATTTATCTTGTCTCTGCTGTGATGAGACGGGTTCACATAAATAGGTATAAGCAAATCCACCCGCCCCCAATAGGCGAATAACTCGCCAACCCGCGATCGTATAACCTATTGGTAGGGCATCAGCAGGATGTGATTTCATTATTTATTTTGCTGTGAAAATGAATGCTCATCATTCTCAAGCCAGACCATTAAAAAAACCAATACTAATCACACTGGTATTATCTTGATGATGATTATTTTGTTCTTCTACTCCAGAAAATAAAGAACTTCGAATACCTTCTACTGTATTAAACGCGTCATTAATCTCAACTCCTTCAGCAGCGTCTTTTAAACTCGTATTAATGGTCTGCTCGATCATATCTTCAGACAATACTTCTAAGCCATCTGAAGCAATAATGATCACGTCATTCTGTTGAATCGAGAGGTCTGCTTGATCAATAGCACTGAGCTCACTACCATCAATAGCACTATAAAGCGCCCCACCTATTCGTTCGATTTCTTCTTCATCCAGCACCTCACCTGCTGCCCGCTTCTTCTTAGCGAGATTACGCCAAATATGCTTTTCATTTAACGCTAACCAACGTCCATCACGCTGAATTCCAAGTAACGAATCACCTACACTGATCCAAGTGACTGTTGCCAAATGACTATCCCAGAGCAAAGCAATCAAGGTACACCCCATCCCACTTTGCTCAGGTTCGGCTGTAATCATGTCTAAAATAGCCTGATTAGAACGGTGAAGTGCTTGCCGCAAACTGGTCCTAATATCTAAACCCTCTGCGATATTTTCTAGAAAGGAAGCCATAAAAACATCAACAACAGTGGAGGCAGCAAGATCACCATGCCCCATCCCTCCCATGCCATCAGCTAATAAATAAAGTGATTGATGTGCTGGCAGAGCCCCATCTTCCAGTAGTTGTTTTTTGCCTAAGGCAATCGCACTATTATTTTCAATAACGCCTAGAAAATCTTCTTGGTAATCACGTCCACCTTGGATTTGAGATGCTGACCAGATCGCTTGCATGAATAATAACCTCTATCTCTTCAGCGTCAATTAAGAGTCTGATGCTGGCCAGTCAAAATCTGCACCACAAAAAGGAACAAAGCGTAATGTCGTTGCGCCCAGAACAATTTCATCCCCTTGCTCTAAGGTCTTCTCTCCACCAGCACCGACACGCTCATCATTCAAATAGACTAGATTATCGCCTTTGCTCAAATAAAACTTCCGCGTTTTAGGGTCAAATTCAATTGAAGCATGTTCTTGCCTCGATATTTCACTATCGCCAAAACTTAAGGCAATATCTTGGCTAACATCACGCCCTATTTTATTCAGACCATAGCTAAAACTTATCGATTTCCCTTTACCCGGCCCAGAGACTATCACCAGCCAAGCCACCGTTGCTTGTTCAGCTGTGTCTGCAGAACGTCTAACCAATACGGTTTTGTCAGCAGAAGTTCGTCCTGCCGGTGCAGCACTATCACTAGCTGGGTTTAAATTCCCCCCTGCCATTGCACCTGTTTCAGGTCTAAAGTCGACATTATCTTGTTTAATATTCACAGTTGGCGCATCACCTGCTGATGATTGGCCCTGATTAATATTAACCGTCGGTTGTTCTGAACCGATTTTGACTGTCTCTTTGTCTCCAGCATGGCCTTGATTGATATGCTCTGTTGGCGCATCGGCTGTAGCGGCTTTATTCTTACTTCTAATCAATCGTGTTGGAGCATGATCTCGCTCACCAGAATCAAACTTACTCATCTCTTATTTCCCCTCAAAATAATCTGTCATCACGCTTTAGTTTTCTGACTTAGGCTTTAAATTGGTCACTATATTATCAATACAGAATGTCGCCGCATCATTCACAACTCGTTCATCACTAGATTGAATTAATTGCAATAGAATCATAATGATGGCAGACAAAATCAATGCCAGTAAAGTGGTGTAAAATGCCGTTGCTAATAAAGGAATAACATTGCTTAATAAATCAGGATCAGCCGTCCCCATTGCTCCGGCCTTACCCAGTGCGACAGCAATACCAATAACTGTTCCTATGAAACCTAGTGTTGGAATTAACCACGCTAAATATTTGATGACGGTATAGCGTAAATCGACATCATGTAACTTCAGATCGATTGCCGAATTTACTACGTTATACACATCACCAACATCATTGGTACTTTGGAACTGATGGGTTATCTTTTTAAACAAACTACCTATTAATGAATCAGCAGGCACATGTTTTCTTTTTGCATAATAAATAGCTGAAAGCAGCTCGGGTTTTAATGCTTCATTGGCATCAAGACTAACCTGCACTTCTCCTTGGCGAGTATGCACAGTCACTTGGCTTGGATTCTGATATAAATTGAACATTTCTACCTGCAAACTTTCTTCTGATTTTTTTAACCACTGAATGGCTAATTCAGCTAAACAATAGAAAAAAGCAATCCACATTAGAACTTGTACATTAAGGGGATACATAGGATCTTTAGTGGCAATTAGAAAATCATGCCATGAGAAACCTAAAGCATCAGCACCTTCTGCTACGACCGCTTCAACAGGCACAGTAAAACTGAGCATTAACAGCCATAACAACGCAATGACAAGACCTATGATCCGGATCAATACTGCATTTGATATATTCTTCATTATGTTTTCCTTACAAAGGTACCGTCTTCAGCACGAATATAGCGGCTAAAAGGTTCTGTGCTTTGAGTCGAACGGGCAGACTCTGCAGCTTGATTATTGGCTGGGGTCGCTTGAGGTGCTTGATTCAATAACGCCTCTACTGTTATTTGATAATCACCCAGTATCACCGTATCCATCCGTGTTGCGATCTGTTTATCACTTAAGCTGATTCTTCCTACCCCTCTCATCAAAAAACTGCCGTTAGTTGAATTGAGATCGTGTAGCGCGATTTGATTATCATTGATAACTTCCACAGCTAAATGCACTCGTGACACGCCACGTTGATTAATAATAACATCAGCCTGACCACCACTCCCCACAGTAAAAGACTTCATTATTCTTACCCTCCAAACCGTAATTGATAACTACCCAATTCAATTTCATCACCCAATGCTAGGACTTGCTGACTGATTTCCTCACCATTGACTCGAGTACCATTAGAAGAATCAAGATCAATCAACACCACTTCACCATTGCGATTACATTTAATCTGAGCATGATGTCCAGAAACCGTATCATCATCTAATACAATGTCATTTTCGCTGCTGCGTCCAATTTTGCTAGAGACTTTTGATAAGGTAATACGATGGCCACCTTGTGAGTCAGGCACAATTAAATAACCATAAATGGTGTTTTCTTCGGTTGCCAGAGACGTTTCAGCACTCCCTGCTGCCGCTTCAGTTGATTTTTTATTGCGGTTTTTAAACACCATCAGAATCAATAACAATAAAACAAGACCTAATGCAGCAACGATAAGCATGACCCCATTTTCACTCTCCGCTGCAACTGGCACAGTAGGATACTGGTCTTCTTCTATTGCAGTATCATCCTCTGTTGCAGTATCACCCTCTGTTGCAGAGTCTTCTTCTATTGCCGTGTCTTCTTCTGTTGCTGTGTCTTCTTCTATTGCAGTGTCTGCTTCTGTTGCCGTGTCTTCTTCTATTGCAGTGTCTGCTTCTGTTGCCGTGTCTGCTTCTGTTGCAGAGCCTTCTTCTGTTGCCGTATCAATGGGCACTTCTTGCGCGCTAGAACACGCTGCCATTGCCATGGTAACTGTATGCTGGCTGTTTAACTCACCAAATTTAACAGCAAAGTTTAATTCAACCTCACCACATAATGACGGTGATGGGATAGTGATATCAGTACCATTATTACTATAATGTACTAAATTGACGATCGTTGATTCCCAACTAGATAGCTGCTGACTTTGATATAGCCCAACAACAGAATTATTTAACTGTGCAAGTGCAGGGAAATTATTGGTTGATAATTCAGATAAGGCTAAATGAACAATCACTAAACGTACATCTTGCTGCTCTGATTTTGCTGTAATCTCGCTGACTTGCCCTGCTGATAACGGCATGCCGACGGTTAGCCAATACACCACTTTACGCTCCGCTTCGCTACCGCCTAAAATAGTCATCACACTCTTCAAGTCATTCACTGGGTCTCGTGAATCTTCAGAGACTGTTAATGTGGCAATAGCACTTTTTAACTGTTCATTACCTAAGCCTAAAGGTGCGAGTATGCGTAAGCCTTCTCCCGATCCATATAAAGAAAACTGCTGAAACCTTTTTTTCTTATTAATCAGTTCAGTCAAACTTTTCTTAAGCAAACTCAATTGAACTTCGCTTAAACCATTGAGGTGTAATAACACTGCATTCGCAGAGTGTGATTCTGTTTTAATAAAACTCTGACTATTTAACGCTAATGCTTGCTGCCCGGATTGCACACTGAGATCTTTAAATTTCTGCTGATGATTAAACCATACCCTACATTTAGTCTCAGCCTCAACAGCTTCTGTGAGGTGGCAGTCTTCCAACCATTGCCATGGTTTCTCAGTCGTAGCTGAAACCTGAAAACTCAATAAAAAACATATAACGACTGTTATAAAACGCATGTCACTACCTTCTCAATAAATACCGTGTTTAAAAATTTAATCTCTAATCTAAAGAAATCTGTGTGTAAGTATAATCATCTGAAATTTCAAACTTTAAAGGACAGATTTTTTGGCCTTTTGATAAGTTTCGGGCTCGGATCACAACAGGGCCTGTCGGCTTATCTAGTCGCCCACCCACTTTAATTCGGCCATCACCCTTGCCATAATATTTAAAGCAGGCCTTATAGGAACCCGGCGATGGATTATAAGATTTCCACATCTCTATTGCAGGCTTGTCATCATCTCTTCCATCTCTATTATCTATGGTAAATCGACCCGGTTTTCCTCGTATATATTCATTAGAATAGGAATAGGTACCATCCGGAGTGGTGACATATAAATCAATATCACCGATTTCATACCAGTCCATTGAAAGCACAAGTAAATTATCGGCAAACTCCACACTCGGGGGCACCGGTGGTGGGCATATAGGAACAGGAGCTGGAGTCGGGCAAGCCGGACAAACAGGAATAGGAACCGGTGCAGGACAGATTTCTGGAGTGGGTGTCGGAGGAACAGGGTCTTGTTTTTTATAATATGGCAGTAAAATAAGCACAATTAAGATAAACGCCCCTAATGCCGAGGCGAATAAATCCAGCGCCGACATAGAAAATATATTTAACTCTGCAGATTTACGTCTCATAAATCACGCACAACTCGAAAGCCAACTTGAGCAGAGGTATCATTGACAGTAAGGGCTTCACGGTTACTCAGACGAGCACTTGATGCTGGTGTTTTGAAGCTGCCTCCTCGAATGACTTTTTTGTCACATGATTGACGAGATGAGCCACTGCCATAAGTTTGGTAACAGCTAGCAACCCATTCCCATACATTGCCATGCACATCATAGAGACCATAAGCATTCGCTTGGTATGAGCCAACCTGTTTCAGGTTAACAGCGCCATCATTACACTGCGTTACCTGTTGGGCCATGCCCGCTTGCAAAGCAGATTGATCAGCGATATTAGCAACTCGACAAATCGAATTCGCTTGATTACCTGAATGATAATTAGCCAAACTTCCAGCTCTTGCTGCATATTCCCATTCAACTTCGCTCGGCAATCGCCATGATTGACCTGTTTTCATCGTTAGCCAATATGTGTAAGCCATCGCGTCCTGCCAACTGATATTACTCGCTGGCATCGTATTCCGTCCCCAGCCATTATCATTGATTCGGCTACGGCCCGTTGCATCAGTAAAAGCATCAAATTGTTCTACTGTCACTTCATACTTACCCATTGCAAATGCAGACACCTGCTGTTGTTGTACAGGGCGTTCATCACTATCGCCAATTGAGTTTAAATCGCCCATATAAAATTCACCGGCAGGCAATTCAACCGTTTCTGGAGCATCGAAACTCACAGCTTGTGGTGATGTCGATGAGGGTATGGTGTTGGGTGGGGTACAGGCTGATAACAAAAAAGTAGAACTTAAAGTAAGAATACCAATGGCTCGAGTAAAAGCTATATAAGAATCCGTCATCATTCCATCCTATCGTTTGTTAGATTTATACCTAGTCTAACGTATTTATAGATATTAATAATCCCTTCTTAATATTGAGCGCCATGTTTTTGATAAAGCTCTGTAACCTCATCAGTAGCAAGCCCTAAGAAAATCTCAATATTATTTAAAACTTGGCGTTCATCTGGATGAATCTCACCATCTGAAGCTGCAATCATTAACGCTGCCTCAAAGGTTAAGCGCTTACCACTATCCGATAATACAGCTTCGGCATTAGCTAATAAGCTCCCTACTGTATGCGTACCAGCCTGAACGTATTTAATGTCTTCAGTTAGCTGCTCAACCGTATATTCTTGATCCGTTAACTGTTTATAAATGGATTGAATCGCTTCAACCTCTTCGTCTTCAATCTCATCATCGGCTAGCATAACGAAAACCATCACCATTTTAATAATGTCATAGGCTTTAGCCTCTGCATCGGCATGCTCCTCATCGCTCGCCTCAGTTTCCACTACAACGTCTTTGTCATTTTTTGAAAAGAAACCCACTACCATGAAAGAAAAATATAAAAATGCAGGAATAAACATAGCTAAATTATTAAGCAGGGCTCTAGGCTCTGAGTCTTCTTCTAAAAAGATGACCGAATCACTGACCGTCATATCCATTGACTCAATTAAGTCTTTAAATTCATCACCAATAGCGTTAAAGCCAACTAAAGTCACACCTTGCACGGTGACTTCATCTAAATTCATTCCCTGCTCCTCAAGCCAACTATCTAAATTGGCTTCGGATGTATGGGCTGTTTTTTTGACCAAAATCTGTATGCTGCTATCATTTCCTTCGGCTATTTCTGTATAGGTGTCAGCGCTCACCAAAGGGTAAATAACAAAATCTACCTGATGATTATCTTGATCATATTGATAGGCTACCCCTCCGCCCCATGTGCCGCCAGTGATATTAATAAAACGATTATTGCCTATTCCATGATCTTCCACGGTCTCAACACTAAATGTCGTTAACTTACCTGAGGTCATATTAACCCATAGGCCGTCACCTCCATGCCACAAGCCCATCCCTGCTAATATCAATAATATTAAGTGCATACCCTCTCCTTTTTATTTGTTAGCCGCAGTTCATTAAGATGAAATATAGCAGTTTCTTTTAAGCAAATAAATATATACTGACGTTTAATAATATTAAAAGAAACAAGTTTATGACTCAGGCTGTTTTATATAGCTTCCGACGCTGCCCTTATGCCATGCGTGCCCGCCTAGCTCTTGCTATCAGTAATATTAGCGTTGAATTACGTGAAGTCGTATTACGAGACAAGCCGCCCTCATTAGTATGCTTATCTGCCAAATCGACGGTGCCTGTTTTACTCACCAAAGAGAAACAGCTGCTTGATGAAAGTTATGACATTATGGTGTGGGCATTAACACAAATAACATCTACAAACGCTTTAGCGAAGCTCGATAGAGATCAACAGACGCTGTCTGCACAGCTTATTGAATATAATGATGGTGAATTTAAATATTTCTTAGACCGTTACAAATATGCTGATCGTTATCCTGAACATTCTCAGCTGTATTACCGCCAACAAGCTGAACAATTTTTAGTACGTTTAGAACAGCAGCTTTGCCATCAACCCTATTTATTCTCATCAATACTCAGTATCACTGATCTGGCTATTCTGCCTTTTATTCGCCAGTTCGCCTTTGTTGATAAAACATGGTTTGACCATGCAGACTACCCACAGCTTCACTCATGGTTAACGACGTTTTTAGACTCTGATTTATTCCATTCTATAATGAAAAAATACCCGCAATGGCATGAAGGTGATGAGGCGCAGTATTTTCCTAACTAAGTGTTAAAAACTCAGTCGCCGCCTGCCCTGTTCCTAGGGTCGGAATCACCCCTAAACAAGGTGATTCAATTCGGCTCTTCAATGTTGTAACAATCTGTTCAGACTGAGGATTTTCTTCTATCTGATTAGCCACCCAGCCCTGAATAGTCAGCCCAGATTGTCTAATCGCCTCAATGGTTAATAAGGCATGATTAATACAGCCCAAACGAATACCCACCACTAAAATAACCGGCAAATCTAACGCTATTGCTAAGTCTGCCATTGTCTGTGTTTGATTTAAAGGAACCAACCAGCCCCCCGCACCTTCAACCACAACCACATCAGCCTGCTGTTCAATATATCGGTAGCATGTTGTGATCTTATCAATCTCAATCTCAACCGCTATTTGCTGTGCAGCTAGATGAGGTGCAATCGCAGGTTCAAATGCATACGGATTCAAAGTCTCATAGTCTAAATCAACATTAGACTGCTGACTCAACTGCAAAGCATCGTCATTTCGTAGCCCATTTTCGGTCAGTTCACAGCCACTGGCAATAGGTTTCATCGCTGCAACACGACCTGTTTGCTGTTGCAATAATTCAACTAAGGCGACACTGATCCGTGTTTTGCCCACTTCCGTATCGGTTCCGGTGACAAAGACACTGTTCATGCTATTTTCGACCTTGAATTTGGCTGATAGGGATATGAACATCACCATTATCTTGCTGCTGTTTGGGCTTGCTACCCCAAGCATGGCCATACACTACTTCATAGGTGGCCGGTAACAACTTATCTTGTCTAAATTGTTCATAAGCTTCTGTCACTTGAGCAAATGCTTTTCTGCCTGTTAAACCACGGCGGCGACCTGAGTTAACATTATGGGCCCCTAAGACTTTAAGATCTTTCATCAATTCAAGTGGTGTTTGGTAGGTTAAAACATAACGATCCGTATCCAGAACAGGCTCGGCTAAACCCGCTTCCATCATCGCCTCACCGACATCATGCATATCATAAAACATATTGACATGAGGGTAGTCATCCACCGCCGCCCATGCTGTTCTTAACTCATATAATGTATCGGGGCCTAATGTGGTGAACATTAATAAACCATCAGGTCTGAGTACTCGCTGGATTTCAGCAAAACTCATCCGAGGATCACACCATTGCAAAGCGAGATTAGCAAAAATCAAATCAACACTATTATCTGCCAGAGGTAACTGCTCAGCATCACCTGCTAGATAATGTGGTGTGCTGGTCATCGGCAACCAACGCTTCAAGCCTATGCTGTGCTGATAATTCTGCCGTGCTTGTTTCAACATACCTGTTGCAATATCAATCGCGACTAATTCTGCTTTTGGATAGCGCTTTGCTAATAAACTTAAGTTACGTCCCGTCCCCACGCCCAAATCTAAAATTCGTTCTGGTTGTAGCGTCACTAAAGACAAACGATCAAGTAGCTCATCACCTGTTTGTCGCTGTAATACTGCCACATCATCATACTGTGCAGCAGCCTGACCAAATGATCGGGCCACTAAGTGTTTATTGGGTAATTCTTTAGTCATTTAAAAACGATTCAATCTCATTAAAACATTCATCTGGCTGTGATATAAAAGGTGCATGGCCTGCCCCCTTTAATAAAACAGTCTCTAATCTAGCTTGTAACTGCTGTGTAGCCTTTAATACCTGTTTGGGGATCAGTGTATCTCGCTCACCTAAAATCATTTTTATTGGACAGGTTAGTTGGGCTAATTCTGTTCTCATATCAAGTTCAATTAACAGTTTTAGACCCGCTTGCAGTGCTTCTTTTTTAGGTGGATTTTCAATTGCTAGCTGTGCACTTAATCGTTTTATTGTTTCACGACTGTGTTGTGAGCCTCTAGCTTGTAATAATAAAAACCGCTGTAAAGTGTCTGCCTGATTACTCTCTAAATTATCAGCAAAGGCCGTAAATATCACCTCATCCATTGCCGCTTGCCATTGCTCCCTTTGAACAAAACTAGGGGTGGCGGCCAGTAAGATTAATTTCTCAACTCGGCTTGGAAAGCGATGGGCAAAAGCAGTAGCCAACCCCCCTCCTAAAGACCAACCCAACCAGTAGGCATCTTGAGGACATTGTTGAGCTAATTGTTCAATTACAGCGTCTAGTTCTAAAGCATTATCTTGCCAATCACTTTGCCCATGTCCCGGTAAATCAACTAAATGTAAGGTGAAGTGTTGGGATAATAAATCAGCCAGATCATGCCACACAGCACTGTTCATGCTCCAGCCATGTAACATCACAATATCTGGGCCTTGGCCCATTACTCTAATGTGCATTGATTGACTCCAATGCATTTAAGAGTTGAATGATATGTTGCTCAGTATGATTCGCAGATAAGGTAATTCGTAATCGTGCCGATCCTTCTGCTACCGTTGGTGGTCTAATCACTCCCACTAATATCCCTTTTTCTTCTAGTGCTTTGCCGATCTTAATTGCACGCTTGTCATCGCCAATTAATAGCGGTTGAATAGCAGTAGATGAGTCCAGTAGATTTAAACCTAAGTCTTTGGCGCCTGCTCTAAACTGAGAAATTAAGGCCTGTAATTTCTCTCGTCGCCAACTTTCTTCTTGCACTAAGGTCAAGCTAGCCAGTGTTGCAGCTGTAATTGCTGCTGGCTGTGCTGTCGTATAAACATAAGGTCGAGCTTGCTGAATTAATGTTTCAATCACTACCTTGTCGGCAGCCACAAATGCACCTGCAGTGCCGAATGCTTTTCCAAAGGTACCCATTACTATCGGCAGTGCTTGTTGATCCAGTTGCCAATGTTCTATACAACCTCGACCCTGTTGGCCTAAGACACCTAAACCATGAGCATCATCAATTAATACACCCGCATTATTCTGTTGTGCCAACGCCATAATCTCAGTCAATGGTGCAAGATCACCATCCATACTGAATACGCCATCACTGACGATCAACTTCTGTTCAATCTGATTTGATTGTTCTAGTCGTCGCTCTAATGCCGCCATATCATTATGCTGATAACGCACAGATTTTGCCGCAGACAACCGTGCACCATCCAATAAAGAAGCATGATTGAGTTTATCTTGTATCAGCAGGTCACCTTGAGACATCAAGGCATCAATAATGCCCATATTCGCTTGATAACCTGATGAAAATAATAAGACAGCTTCCTGCCCCATAAACTCAGCTAGGCGCTGTTCCAAGGCTTCATGATAATGGCTGTGACCAGTCAATAAGTGAGCTGCACCGCTGCCCACCCCTTCTTTGTCGACCGCTGCAATAAAGGCTTTTTTAAGCGCTGGATGAGCCGCAAGACCTAAATAATCATTACTACAGAATGATAAGAAGCCCTGCCCATCAATATTGACCTTAATACCTTGCTCACCCTCACGCGTTCGTTGCGATCGGTAACGTCCTATTAGCTTGCGTTCAGCTAATGATTCGGCTAATTGTGTTGACCAAGGTAGGCTTGCCATTTAATCGTAACGTTTCTTAATGACTGCACGCTTCCTTAGCGGGAGCAGAATGTTCGCCAATCTGCGTATTAATCCCTAAGCGGCTAAATAATTGCTGGTCATGGACAGTACCTGGATTATCCGTTGTGAGTAATTTATCACCATAGAAAATTGAATTAGCGCCAGCAAGAAAACACATGGCTTGTAATTCATCACTCATGCTTTCACGTCCAGCAGATAATCGAACAAATGACTCTGGCATCATCAGGCGTGCCACGGCAATCGTGCGTACAAATTCTAATGGATCAATATCATCACTGTCAGCTAACGGCGTGCCTTCAACTTGCACCAATAAATTAATGGGAACACTTTGTGGATGACTAGGCATATTGGCAAGACCGGCTAATAAACCGGCACGATCTTCTGCACTTTCACCCATACCAACAATACCACCACTACATACATTAATATCTGCATCACGCACATAACTTAATGTATCCAAGCGTTCTTGATAGGTTCTGGTGCTAATGACATCGCCATAAAATTCTGGGGAGGTATCTAAATTGTGATTGTAATAATCTAGACCTGCTTCTTTAAGACGATCAGCTTGATGTTTTTCAAGCATACCAAGTGTCACACAGGTTTCTAAGCCCATATCTTTAACACCTGTCACCATATCAGCGACGCGCTCAAGATCACGATCTTTTAAATTACGCCATGCAGCACCCATACAAAAACGGCTTGCACCGGTTTCTTTTGCTTGAGCTGCATTTTCTAACACTTTATCAAGCTGCATTAAGGGTTCTGCTTTAACCGCTGACTCATGATGAGCACTTTGAGGACAGTAACCGCAGTCTTCAGCACAGCCACCAGTTTTAATGCTTAATAAGGTACTGACTTGCACCATATTCGGATCAAAGTTTTCACGATGTAATGTTTGTGCTCGATACATTAAATCGGCAAAAGGTAAGGCATACAGAGCTTCAACTTCTTCAACTTGCCAGTTATGGCGAACGAGTTGGTCAGTCTTTAAATTATTTTCAGGCATGATAAAATTTCGTAAGTAGGGTTGAAAGGATTCAGCGTTAATGGCAACACATTTTATAACAGCATTCGCACATCGATTAGCACAATTATACAGCAAACTGATGCCAATACCTTGTCGACTCTGTGGCACAGCCTGTCAGTCCCATGCACTGTGTCATGCCTGCATGGATGATTTGCCTCGATTAGGACCAGCATGTCCTCGTTGCGCTCAGCCAGTTGCCCAAGCCAAACTTTGTGGCCAATGCCAGCATTCACCTCCACAACAAGATATAAGCTTAAGTCTATTCCGTTATCAGCAGCCCATTACACAATTAATAGCTGACTTTAAATATCACCAACGTTTAAATCTCTGTACTTTTTTCGCCGATCAGATCAGCCAACAGCTAATTGATAAAAAATTACCTGATCTGCTTATTCCTATTCCTCTACATCCCAATCGACTGGCCCAGCGTGGTTATAATCAATCATTAATATTAGCGAAAGTGCTTTCTAAAAAACTATCCATTCCAATTAGTAATGAACATTTAATTCGTGTAATTGATACTCAATCTCAGTCATCACTAGCCTATAAACAGCGCAAAAATAATATTGAACATGCATTTAAACTTATAAATAATAATCTACCCGCCCATATCGCATTAATCGATGATGTACTTACAACAGGGCATACCGCTAATACAGCCTCTTTATTACTCAGAAAATCAGGTGTAGAAACAATTGAATTATGGACAATAGCGCGCACTTTGAGACATCATTAATATCATATGAGTGAAATAGAACGTCAGCTAAGCGCCCCCATCACGTCAGAGAAGATCGAAACTGTGCAGGATAAACTCGATGCACTAATTCGTATCGCCTTGCACAATGAACAAAAACAAAATAACTTTCAACGTTATGAACTCCTACTCCTCAATAGTGTTGGCCTCATTGAATTACTGACACTGATTCTCGAACAACACCGTAAACAGTTTCACCTGACTGATGTCAGTCTCCTTTTACTTGATCCTGAATATGAATTACAACGCTTATTAGATGCGGAGTCTGTCCCCGAATCATGGCAAGACCGTTTATTATTTACAGACAATAAAGACGATCTCCATTATCACTACCATATTCGACATAGACCTCGCTTAACGGCATTTTCCGAGCAGTATCAGCCCCTATTTCCTAAAGCTAAAAACCTTGCCTCTGTCGCAATACTGCCCCTTACTCGGCACAATAAAATCATCGGCAGTCTTAATCTTGGCAGCAGACAGGCAGATCGTTTTCAAGCCGGTATTGCCACCCAGTTTTTAGAACACCTAACAGCCGTTATTTCTTCATGTTTAGAAAATGCTCGCTTACAGGAAAATATAAAGTTACTAGGCTTACGCGATCCCTTAACGAATATTAATAATCGCCGCTTTTTTGATCAACGTGTTGTTGAAGAAGTCAGCCTAGCACACAGGAACAATACGCCTCTATCCTGCCTATTCATTGATCTAGACCATTTCAAACACGTTAATGATCATCACGGACATCAAGTGGGTGATACGGTTCTCAAACAAACCGCACAACTCTTTAATGACATTATGCGAACAACAGATGTATTAGCGCGTTATGGCGGTGAAGAGTTTGTGATTTTGTTGGCCAATACCAATGCCAATTCAGCCTATGAAATAGCTGAACGCTTGCGTTCACTTATTGAGTCAATCAAGTTTCCACTTGAAAATTCTGAATTCTTAAAACAAACCATCTCGGTTGGTCTGGCAACACTTGATAATGACTCACCAATTAGAACATCACAACAACTCATTCAGGCAGCTGATCAGGCTGTCTACTCAGCAAAAACGGCTGGGCGAAACCGAGTACATAATGCAATTTAATTCAATACAATAATCGCTGAAGGATGCTGTATTAAAATTGAATAATGATGTTGAGTCCGTGAAGCCCAACCTCTTATTTCTAACTTCTTATCTCGGTAGGTTTCTAGGTCGGGAAATAAAACCATATTCTTTTTAGCCATTCTCACATCAACATCTTTACTTAAAATTAAACGGTAGTATTTTCTGCTTTCAGTAATCTGGTTCGCTGTTGCTAAAAATCGTTGCCAACCTGAGACGCTTTTCCCACCGGATAAATGAGCCACTTTTATTAACTTTAAATGTTCTTCTGCCCATAATCCACGCTTATTAACCTCAGCTTCTTGCCCTGCTTTGATTAATACATCAGCATAATGAAGATTAGGAGGAATCAGGCTTAATCTAGCAAGACCCTGTCGAATAAGTTGTTGATTAAGGTGACTGCCATCGGCCAAAAACAAATGTGCCAAGGAACGTCCATACTTATCTTTTTTTTGCCGGTCATATTCAAGAAAAACAGTCCCTTGTTGCAATTTCTTTTGCAACCAGTGCTTAGCTAACGGTCCCCCCTGCTCATTCTGCCGGTAGCGACTTTCAATTTCAGGGGCATTCAGTCCTATTAGCCGAATACGCTCACCGTTTTCTAAAACAATCGTATCACCATCAATAACCCGCTTCACTTGAGCTTTATAACGGTAGTTCTGTGGAATAGACTTAATACGCCTTGCATTAGGTGAAGGCTTATCGGAGTAGCTAATGTGGCCTTGTTCATCAATGTGACGAAATACATCAGCCCCAACGAAATTAGCCTGCAAAAGCAGGCTAATTAATATCACTGTCCTTAGTAATAATAATCTCATGGGACTATTATCACATAATTTTAGACTTTAACGCACGCCGCTCCAGGCTGAGCCTACATCTAAGTTTTCAAGCCAAGATAAGAAGCGAGCTACATTTTCACCTTTGAAAATAGCACCGTGCTGTGGACATAACATCTCTACATCACGTTTACGTACTTCTGCAATCCAGCGTGCTTTCGCCGTATTCGATGGCATCCAACGACGGTGGAAATACTCCATATATTGAGTATGTTCCTCAAAGTTTTCAACAAATAAATCAGTTGAATCATCAGGTAATAACGCCGCACCTATATCACCCGAAAATAAGATCTTAGATTGTGGGTCATAGACTGATAGGTTGCCTGATGAATGCATATAATGAGCAGGAATGACTTCTAAATCGTGTCCGCCTAAAGTAATGGTTCCACCCTCATCAGGAATAGGACGAATATTTTCAAGTTTTACCCCAAAATGAGTAATAAAACTGACCCAGATCTTAGGCATATAAACGATTAAATCTGGATTAGCTTGGATCCATAAAGGCAGTGAGGAAATCACATCAGGATCTTGATGTGAAGCAAATATAGCTTCCACATTTGCTAATTCGAAATGTTTAGAAAATTCAGCTGCCACAACTGAAAAGTTTTCTACACCACCCGGATCAAGCAATAAACCACGGCCATTATTTTGAACTAAATAGTGATTAGTATCGATAACTTCTTCACGTCGTTCAGCATCACGCCCCATGACCATCCAGCTATGTGCATTTTTTTTATACAGTTGTTCAACGCGCATAAAATAATTTTCCTTGATTTTGTTGTTGTTGATCAATTGAGTCAGACAAGTCACGTAATAATGCTTTTTGACGTGAAGATTGTTCGCCCAGTTGACCGACTAATTCTCTTAACATTGATGATACGGCCTCAAAGCTTACGCCGTGCTCTCCTGCACTTGCTGCTTCTACAGATGAACATACCGCTAGGTATTCACCTTTTTTTACTAAGGCAGAAATGGGAGAAAGTAACAGTGTTAATTTATTAAGGCTACGGCTCATCTTATGATTATTGTCTTTAATCTCTTCTGCAACCAAGCGTTGACCACCATCAAAAAAGGTAGTTTTGGTAGCCAAAGAGTGAGCGGAGCGATCATCTTCTAGTCGTGTTTTCAAATTAATATAAATAATATAATTTGAGAAGAGTCTTGCTAGATTAGAGGCGAGTCTAACAATCTCATCAATAATGCTTTGAGTATCATCAATGCAAGCAGACACATCATCACCTAGCAATTGAATATCTTGTGTGAGCACCCGAAAAGCATCACCTTCACTACCTGCTCGTGCTGCACTACTGACAGCGTTAGATGATAATAGGTGCATTTGCTTCGCTAATGGTACTAGCTTATGCAATTCAGTATTCAGACTCACACACTGACGAAAGATAGTGCTATAGGCCTCTTCCATTCTACGTGTATATAAATTTCCACCCACGTTCAAACCTCGTATAAGTATTAATTCATTGCGTAATGAGCAACAATGCCTGCAAACAGCGCGGCACCCACCCAATTATTATTCAAAAATGCATGCATGCATTGTGCCGCTTCTTTAGTCTTGCTTATCTTTTGTTGATAAGCAGATAAAATCAAAGCCACAAAAACACCTAAATAATAACTTATACTCATCTCTAATTGATTGCCGACTAATATCATAATAAACAAAAAACTAAGCTGCAATATAGCGATAATCACTCTATCGTCATCACCAAATAAGATAGCCGTAGACTTCACGCCTGCCACTAAATCATCCTCTCGATCAATCATGGCATAAAAGGTATCGTAAGCTGTTGCCCAAAGAATATTGGCCAAAAATAATAACCATGCAACCGTAGGTACAGTGTTAGTTTGGGCTGCGAATGCCATTGGAATAGCCCAGCCAAATGCAGCGCCTAAATAGACTTGAGGTAAATAGGTATAACGCTTCATAAAGGGGTAGCTTGCAGCCAGGAATAAGCCGATCACCGACATCCAGACCGTCATGGTGTTCAGTTGTAACACCAATAGAAAAGCCGTTACTCCTAAGCCTGAAAATAGATACAGGGCCTGTTTAACCGTTACTTTTCCAGTAATTAATGGACGATCAAGTGTTCTAGCCACCTGCCCATCAACCTTTCTATCGGCAACATCATTAATAACACAACCTGCTGATCGCATCAGAATGACCCCCATGGTAAACACAAACAGGAGTAATAAATTAGGCAGCCCTTCGGCTGCAATCCAAAGTGCTGAAAGCGTTGGCCATAACAATAATAAAATACCAATAGGCCGATCTAGTCGCATCAATTGAATATAAGGCAAAAATAATTCTAAGCTATTTTTCATCGTTGCTATCCTAGCAAAGTCGGCAAGAATATCTCATTGACGAGCAAAATATTGCCGCCTAAATAAAACCGTGATCGTCGACCCCACAATTCATCTGGACGATACTCTTCTTCTAATAAGGCCATCTCATACAACCATTGCCCAGGCTTTAAACACGCCACTTCTATTGGGCCACGTTTAACAGAAGGTTCCGTAAATAACAGTTCTCCGAGTGGTTTATTACCCAAGGCATTAAACCGTTGCCTCATGGCATTATAGGTACGTAAAGGAATAACGGTACGGGCATACACATTGGCCTGTTCGCCATCCATTAAACGAACTTCACGTTGATAGGCCATTTGAGTTGCCGGAATAGCTAAATGTAAGCATTCATCAGTCATCGGCCTCATCCAATGATTGCCTAATAAGTGTACTGAAAATTGCTCTTGATTATGCCGCTTTAATTGTCTAGTTAATGATCCTGTTTCAGTAAGCCATGATGCTAAATCACTAGGCATTAATCGTTTTTGTGGCGGCTGCCAACGTGTCCAATTTCGCATTAAACTTCTCTTTAACCTTATTTATACTTGACCAAAATCCAACTTCTGACCAAACCAGCGAGCAATCAAAGCATCACTATTATTGGGAACTTGGTTCATAAAATTATCTGCTGCATCCGACATCACAGCTAATAAATCATTATCTTCTAATAAATTTGCCACTCTAAACTGCGGCAAGCCTGTTTGGCGTGTACCCAATAGTTCACCCGGACCTCGCAACTCAAGATCGCGTTGTGCAATAACAAAACCATCATTGGTATCTCGTAAGCAACTGAGTCGTGACTTCCCGTTTTTAGATAAGGGAGAATGATACATCAATACACAATGACTTTTTACACTACCTCGCCCCACTCGACCACGTAATTGATGTAATTGGGCCAAGCCTAAACGTTCTGCATTTTCGATCACCATCAAACTCGCATTGGGGACATCAACCCCGACTTCAATCACTGTCGTCGCCACTAATAAATCAATTTCACCCGCTTTAAATGCCATCATTACTTGCTCTTTTTCAGCAAACTTCATCCGACCATGTACCAGCGCTATAGTGAAATCAGGTAAAGCTTGTTGCAACTCAGTAGCGGCATCTTCTGCTGCTTGGCATTGTAAGTGTTCAGACTCTTCAATCAATGTGCATACCCAGTACACCTGTCTTTTTTCCTGACACGCGACATGTACCCTCTGCACAATATCACCTCGGCGAGTGTCGGGTAAAACAACTGTAGTCACAGGACTACGCCCAGGAGGAAGTTCATCGATCACTGACACATTCAAATCGGCATAAGCAGTCATCGCTAATGTGCGTGGTATAGGTGTAGCAGTCATCACTAATTGATGGGGGTAACTCGTCGCTCCTCGACCTTTGTCTCGCAATGCTAAACGTTGATGAACACCAAAGCGATGTTGTTCATCAATCACCACTAAACCCAGATTATTAAAGACAACTTCATCTTGAAACAAAGCATGGGTTCCCACTGCAATATGAAGTTCGCCAGTAGCCAAAGAGGCCAACACCTCTTTACGTTGTGAGGCTGTTTGCTTGCCAGCACACCAGCCCACAGTAAAGCCCAAAGGCTCAAGCCATGTTTTAAATGTTTTAAGGTGTTGTTCAGCCAATAACTCTGTTGGTGCCATCATCACTGCCTGATAACCAGACGATACTGCTTCAACAATCGCTAATGCTGCTACCACTGTTTTACCTGAACCGACATCACCTTGAACTAGACGTTGCATGGGAATGGCTTGTTTTATATCAGTTAGGATCTCAGCTACAACCCGTTTTTGGGCTTGAGTTAATGGAAAAGGTAATTGCTCTAAGAGTGTCGTTCGGTGTTGAGCATCACTATTCATTTTCGGTGCAGCATGGTGCTGAAGATTAGCTCTAACCCGGCGCATACTGATCTGTTGTGCTAATAATTCTTCATAGGCTAAACGACGTTGTGCAGGATGTTTTCTTGCTAATAATGACGGTATATCAACATCAGCTGGAGGCTGATGCACATAACGAATAGCGTCGACTAATGACAGGTCAGCAACAGGGTGTAAACGTGCTTCATCTGTTAATAGTTCAGGTAAACTTTCTCTATCCAATCGCGTTAAAGCTTGCGTGATCAGCTTGCGAAAACTCAGCTGATGTAAGCCTTCTGTTGTTGGATAGATAGGAGTTAACTCAGCATCAACCTCCACCACTTTATCATTAGCAATAACCGTGTATTCAGGATGTACTATTTCAAAAGAAGATGGCCCTTTTCGCACTTCTCCAAAACAGCGGACCCGTGCCCCTTTAGACAGTTGCTTTAACTGTGTATTGGAGAAGTGAAAAAAGCGTAATGCTATAGTCCCGGTGCCATCTTCAATCTGACAGACTAAAGAACGGCGGCGACCAAACTTAATACTGGATGTCAGCACAACACCTTCGATCAATGCCTCTTGCTGAAATCGAAGCGAGCCTAAAGGCTGTATACGTGATCGATCTTGGTAGCGTAAAGGTAAATGAAATAAAAGGTCTTGAACCTCATTAATACCCAGTTTTTCTAAGCGTTCAGCAACCTTAGGCCCCACACCTTTCAGTGTGGTAACGGCTTCAGTTAAGGGATTGTCTGCGACCACTCGTGACTACCTGCTATAACTAAAAATTAGGCACCCAAATGCATAACAGCATCCATTTCAACCGGCACTTCTTTAGGCAATGACGCTACACCGATTGCTGCTCTAGCGGGGTATGGTTGCTCAAAATAGTCAGCCATAATTTCATTAACCGTGCCAAAGTGGCTTAAGTCTGTTAAAAATATATTTAATTTAACAATATCTTGTAAAGAACCACCTGCTGCTTCAGCCACTGCCGTTAAGTTATCAAATACACGACGAACTTGGGTTGAAAAATCACCTTCAATAACGGCCATTGTTTCAGGCACTAAAGGAATTTGTCCTGACATATAGACGATATCTCCAACTTTTACAGCTTGAGAATAAGTACCGATTGCCTCTGGGGCCTTTGATGTGTGAATGATTTCACGTGCCATTTGCTATGTTCTCCATATTTATAAAACTAATTTTTACGAGCAATTCGCTCAATAAGATCGATGCGTCTTAAGCCTCGAATAATTTGTGCTAGATGTTGACGGTTGGTGACTTCAATCGTCAATCGTATTTCTGATAATGATGCTTCACGTTCATCAGACACCACATTATCAATATTTGAATTCATTTCAGATATAGCCACGGCAATCGTTGCGAGTACACCCCGCTTATTTTTTGCTTGCACGATAATATCTACAGGGAATTCACGATCCACTACTTCATCCCATGCCACATCAATCCATTTTTCATTTTGTGCACGTAATTTAACAGTATTTTTACAACTGTCGCGATGAACAACAATACCTCGACCTGAGCTAGTAAAACCATGAATTTCATCACCCGGGATAGGGCAACAACATCGAGCAAAACTCACCACTAACCCTTCTGTTCCAGCAATTAAAACAGGGGCAATAACAGTCTCTGTTGCTGAAGCTTGCACCAATTTCTGGGCAACAATAAGAGCTGATCTCTCGCCTAAACCCAATTCGGCTAATAGATGAGAAAAACTATCCAACTCATACTCTTCTACCAAGTTCGCGATTCGGTCTTCTGGTATATCAGTTAATTTTGTCGAAAATACATTTAAATGTTTTTTCAACAAACGCTGGCCTAATAACTCTGCATCTTCATTACGTAATGTTTTCAAGTAATGACGAATAGATGAACGTGCTTTCGCTGTGATAACAAAGTTCAACCACGATGGATTGGGATGTGATGAGCTGGATGTAATAATCTCAACTGACTGGCCCGTTTTGAGTTTAGTACTGAGTGGAACAAGCTGTTTTTCCACCTTACCTGCCACACAGGTGTTACCAATATCTGAATGCACGGCATAGGCAAAATCAACGATTGAACCACCACTCGGCAAGGCCATAATGGTGCCTGTAGGCGTAAACACATAAATCTCATCAGGGAATAAATCTACCCGCAGATTTTCAAGAAACTCAACAGAGTCTCCTGAGCCTTTTTGCATCTCTAAAATACCTTGCAGCCATTGTCTGGCTAAACGATGAGCACGGCTACTGCCTTGACTCTCGCCTGTTTTATATAACCAATGCGCTGCAACGCCAGCTTCAGCCATTTGATCCATATCTCGCGAACGGATTTGTACTTCAATTGGCACACCATAAGGGCCAAATAGAACAGTATGTAATGATTGATAACCATTGGCTTTTGGGATAGCAATATAGTCTTTGAACTTGCCTTGAACAGGCTTATAAAGATTGTGTACGACACCCAACATTCGATAACAGGCATCAACACTGTCAACGACAATTCGAAAAGCATAAACATCCATCACATCAGAGAAAGAAAGCTGCTTGCCTTCCATTTTCTTATAGATGCTATAGAGGTTTTTCTCGCGGCCTTGGATTTCAGCCATCAAACTTTCTTGCTCCATTCGCTCTAATATTGATGCCGTAATCTGGCTAACAATTTCTTTGCGATTACCGCGCGCTTTACGCACAGCACTACTTAGTACACGATAACGAATGGGATATAAAACATGAAAGCCAAGATCTTCCAGCTCACAACGCATCAAATTCATGCCTAAACGCTGTGCAATGGGAGCATATATTTCTAAGGTTTCATGAGCGATGCGGCGGCGTTTATCTGGGCGCAAATGACCCAGCGTTCGCATATTATGAAGTCTATCGGCTAACTTAACGATAATCACTCGAATATCTTGTGACATCGCTAACAGCATTTTTCTTAAGTTTTCTGCTTGTGCGTGCTGCTGTGTTTCAAAGGCTGCTTTTGCCAGCTTACTGACACCATCAACAATCAGAGCCACGCCTTCACTGAACTCTGCCGCTAAAGCTTCGCGGCTTACATCTGTATCTTCAATAACATCATGTAATAGACCCGCCATAATGCACTCATCATCCATATGCATCATAGTTAACACATGTGCAACGGCTAAGGGATGAGTAATATAGGGCTCACCAGAACGGCGAGTTTGGCCTTCATGAGCCTGCTCAGCAAAGAGATAGGCGCGGCGGATATTATCCACCTGCTTTTCCTCTAGATAATTTGATGCCGCAAAGCACAGATCATCTATCGTCAACAACGGTTCAGAGTTGTGTACGAGTTCTAACTCAGAGGCAACAGTGGTTTTTTCACTCACAAGATATACGCTTCGCTAATGTATTTAAAACCGTAGCCTAGCACACCTTAGGAGTAGATAACGAGCTCTAATCTTCTGCTTGTAACTCTGCTTCTTTTACGATACTTTCTGATGCATGTTCACGCGCATTAGTTTTATCTAAAATGCTAGCATCAATCAATCCAGCAGCAATCTCGCGTAAAGCGATAACTGTTGGCTTATCATTGTCTTCAGGTACTAAAGCATCAGCACCAGACGACAGTTCGCGTGCTCGTTTTGCCGCAACTAATACCAACTGAAAGCGGTTATCTACATTTTCCAAACAATCTTCTACAGTAGTACGTGCCATGATTCTATTCCAAAACGAAAACCGTTCATTTTACGTAATATCTAACACTTATGAAAGCCCTAAATCAATATCTACATGAAAGAACCCACATTAAGCCTATATAACTAGTGGAATTTAGGCCAATAAATCTATTAATAACTCAGCATGAACTTGCTTTTGTACATCTAATGATTGTCTACGTGCGGTAATAATGCTCATTAATTCGGCTAAAGCCACATCAAAATCATCATTCACAATAAGATAATCAAACTCAATATAATGAGACATCTCACTTTCAGCATCTCGCATTCTACGAGCAATAATTTCATCATTATCTTGGCCTCGTCCTTGTAGACGTTGCTCTAATGCAGACTTTGATGGCGGTAAGATAAAAATACTGGTGCAATCTGCAAAATTACGGCGCACCTGCTCCGCACCTTGCCAATCAATTTCAAGAATAATATCTACGCCTTTCTTGAGTTGCGCGAACACGGCTTCTGAGTACGTGCCATATGAGTTATCAAATACCGTAGCTGATTCCAGAAACTTACTGTCATCACGCATCTGGCTAAATAATTCTTGGCTAATAAAAAAGTAGTCTTGGCCATGCACTTCACCTTCTCGTGCCGCCCGCGTGGTGTGTGAAACCGACAGTTTTACTCCTGCCTGCTTTTCTACCAAGGCATTCACTAAACTCGTTTTACCTGCGCCTGAAGGGGCTGCAACTATAAAAAGACTACCACTCATTGTATTTTTCTCTACTTAAAATTCTTAACCTAATGTTCATTATACGTTAGTCAAGCACAGGAAATATTAAACGTAAGCCCTGCAACTACAACCTTAGTGATATCGTCTTGGCTGCCATCACTTACAATATTGTCATTATTTACATCATCATATGCCCTAATGAATATACCCGTTTCAGTAGTAGCACTACCTTTACTATTTAAAGTAACAATTGCACCATTAACCGAGACGTTATCACCAATAATGTGGTCTGCTGGTTCAACGTAATTAATCTGAAGTGGCGTACCTGAGACAGTATCAATAAAGCTTACTCGAACCGTTTCATTATCACCTATAGCTAGACCACCACCATCGCCTTTAATACCAATATCTTTATCGCTAGTATTAACTGATGTACCATTTTCTGTTGGTGTAATTAGAACCGTTGGGTTCACACCTGTAGTATCAGTATAGAAGTTATAATTAGTATTACCGCCTGCAATATCATAGATACCATCACTAGTATCAAATGTAGCTACTGCACCATCAAGCTGTTGGAACATCGTGACTGAGTAACTATCTGTTGTTATCGCAATGTCACCATCTAGATTTAAATCAACAGTAAAGACCTTGTTAGCAACATTTGAAACATCAATTGCAGCTGCATAAGTACTACTCACCAATGTTGAACCAATAATGCTTGTCCCATTAGTATAGAGATAAATCGTCGAACCACCCGCTGTTTGACCACTATCAGTACCACTCACGGCTATATTTGCAAACGTGACCGTACCCGCCTGATCTGCACCATAATTATCATCGACATTCATATCGAAATCTAATGGTACGAGTAGATCTGAATCAGAACCAGTATTGATAACATAAGCAACTTCTGGTGTGATGGCACTTGGGACATCATCTACAATCGTGACCGTCAACGTACCTTGGCCAGTACTACCATCACTGTCTGTCACGGTATACGTAACTGAATCAGTTTCTGCTGTACCTGCTTGGTTAACGTCAGTCATCGCACCCGATAAGGTATAAGTCCACACTCCAGCATCACTTAAGGTGAACGTACCATATGTACCTTGACCATCAAGGCTAACACTAGCGAAGCTATCATTACCTAGGTTAAAGGCAACATTACCGCCCGTTGAGTCTGAACCATCGCCCGCTGAACTGCCAACGACTGCTAAGCCCGCTTCATCAACACTGCTGCTATCACTGCCAGGCTGTGGTGATGAATCGCTACCTAATGTAATCGTTAAGGTCGCATCAGAGGTATCACCATCACTATCTGTAATCGTGTAATCAATAAGTACTGTACCTACTTCACCTGGAAGTGGATCGTAAGTCACTTGTCCGTTACTGAGGAAAGTCACACTTCCTGAACCATTTCCTGAGCGTACTGCCGCAGCGGTCAACGTGGCACTGTCTGCACCTTGCGTATCATTCGTAAGGACGTTATAAACAACATTACTGTCTTCTGCACCTTGGCTAGTGGCATCATCTACGGCTGTTGGAACGTCATCTACAATCGTGACCGTCAACGTACCTTGGCCAGTACTACCATCACTGTCTGTCACGGTATACGTAACTGAATCAGTTTCTGCTGTACCTGCTTGGTTAACGTCAGTCATCGCACCCGATAAGGTATAAGTCCACACTCCAGCATCACTTAAGGTGAACGTACCATATGTACCTTGACCATCAAGGCTAACACTAGCGAAGCTATCATTACCTAGGTTAAAGGCAACATTACCGCCCGTTGAGTCTGAACCATCGCCCGCTGAACTGCCAACGACTGCTAAGCCCGCTTCATCAACACTGCTGCTATCACTGCCAGGCTGTGGTGATGAATCGCTACCTAATGTAATCGTTAAGGTCGCATCAGAGGTATCACCATCACTATCTGTAATCGTGTAATCAATAAGTACTGTACCTACTTCACCTGGAAGTGGATCGTAAGTCACTTGTCCGTTACTGAGGAAAGTCACACTTCCTGAACCATTTCCTGAGCGTACTGCCGCAGCGGTCAACGTGGCACTGTCTGCACCTTGCGTATCATTCGTAAGGACGTTATAAACAACATCACTGTCTTCTGCACCTTGGCTAGTGGCATCATCTACGGCTGTTGGAACGTCATCTGTCACTGTTACAGTAATTGTTTCAAAACTATCAATACCGTCTGTCGCTGATGAATCACCATCTGTATCCGTGAGAATCACGTCAAAACTTTCAGTTACACTGTCTTCGCCACTGCCAGCATGTGTTGTTGTATTGGCATTTAATGTGTATTGGTAAGAAATAATGCCTGTTGCATCATCATAATTCGTTACTTCAAATGTATTACCTAAAGCAGTGTTGAAACTAGAGTTGATTAGAACACCATTGCTAATAATTAGGTTTCCACCGATCGTGACAGTATCAACACCATCAGGTGCTACAACTGTAAAGGTTCCCGTATCAGTTGTTGAGTCACCTTGATCAGAACCTGCTGGAAGATCATCTTCATCAACAATTAAATCTGAACCTCGGCCATTGATCCCCTGGATCTCAACACCACTATCACCACCAAAAATGGTGATTGTTAATGTTGTTGTTTGTGGTTGGTTATAAGTATCCGTTACGGTATATGTAAACTGATCTTCAACTTGTTCACCACGAGTTAATTCTGATGTTTCTGGGCCAGCTTCATAGCTGTAATTACCGTTAGATAATAAGGTTAATGTACCGTATGCGCCTGCTAATGGTGAGCCGACTACGCCTACCGTATCATCTCCACCACCTAATGAGCCATCAACGCCATGAGCGGTGACTGCTGTTACGACTATAGAGTCACCATCTTCATCCGTATCTGCTGCATCTTGGAAAGCAACTTCATCGCCCACAATTTCTGCATCAGGATCGTATGTGTGATCATTATCATTAAGCACATTACCCGCTGCAATCGGTCCAGTTGATAGTTGTTGTGGTTGTTGATCAATGAAGAATGGTTCTTGCTCTTCTTCATCAAAAATCGGTGCCGCTTCAGCTTGAACCCAGTTTGTATCTGCATTAGCAACCGGTGTTGTATCGTCATCAAAAATTGTAACAACTGCTGTATTTGAATCAGGGTTAACGGTTGCATTAACGGCATCAATAATGATAATTGAGAAATCTTCGTTACCTTCATCAAAATGATCCTGAACAATGGTAACTGTAACAGGGAATTCCGTTGTTCCTGCTGGAATAACAACGGTTTGAATTAAACCACCATTAAACCAATCTTCATTGGCGCCATGCGCTGCTGTTCCTTCAGCTAACTGGTAAGTCACGGTCACATCTTGATCAAATACTTTATCCAGGCTTAATACGAAGGTAACATCTCTACCCTCTTCACCATTTGTGCCTTCAAGGATGTTTGCAGCATTACCACTAACGGTAACTGGATTTTCAGGGGTAGGATCGCCTGTTGGTGGTTCGTCGTTTGGATCTTCTACGTCAATTTGAACTTGAACAGATACGCTAACAACAGGTTCATTTAGAACCGCTATTTCTTCTTCTAAAATAGGAGGGAATTCATTTTCAACGCCTGTTGTCTCAAATCCACTTGTAACTTCAGCTTCTGGAGCTAGGTATTCTACTGTGACCGATGAATGCCCTTCTTCTCCACCTTCTGTTCCCGCTCCTGCGGCAGTTGCTTCACCCGCTTCTGTTGGGTCAGTTCCATCTAATAATGCTTGTTGCAACGCAGCAACGTCAGCATCAACATCAGCTTCTGTTTGGCTAGCAAGCTGAGGATCAAAGACTTCATTATCTAACATGGCACTTGAGTTTCGGCCCAGTGACATGGAGCTACCATCAGTGAACTCAATATCAATGGCACCCGTAGCGCCGGTTGTAATGACTTCATCTGCAAATAGTTTGTCACCTACAAGCAGAGTTCGTGTCGCTCCATCAGCTGCTGTTGCAACAACATTACCAATGACAATTTTTACAATACCGATTTCAGTAGCCATGATTCTTTCCTTAAAAAGTTAAGTGTCAATTCAATATTGAGGACATTTCTTCCTCTTATGGTTTGATACTTTAATCACTTTGCAACTGTTTTCATATTGTACTTTGGTACTAATTTTTACAATAAGCACTATTTTATGTGAACTTAGTCACACTTTTTTTAAATAACATAATTATTACAACTATATATATTCAGGATTGTAACTCAAAAATTTAGTTTAACACAGAGCCCAGTCACCCAGAACAACCATGTAACTTACTGATGCGAAAAGGATTAAGGCTAGAAACATAAAATTAACAACTTAATAATTATAGCGTGCATTTTAACCCATCCTTAAAACATATAAATACTGTACTTTAGTACTAATTTAGAAAACACTTTCCGTATGTAAGCGATGATTTACTTATAACTATTAACAACTTATATGTTTATACAATAACTAAAAGCTATGCCCTAAACACTGTCCCACATCACTATTTGAAAAACATAGGGGCATTAACCCATATATAGAGGTCTTATTAATAAGTATATTTATCAACAACATTACGCCATTCACAGACAGCAGACTTTGTCATTTACCTTGCTTTGGCTGATAGTGGATTGCTGTTTGCTCCAATTTAAAAGATTAAAATAACGACTAATACTCTTACCGTTTCCAGCTTAGTGCTTTTTACAGTAAGAAAATTATTGTGCAAACAGTGCTCCTCATGACTCCAAATAGTGCAACATTAGAGTGCCCTGTTCACAAAACCCTACTCAAGCTGTTGATATTAAACAAATCGACCACTCTGGCACGTTAAATGCTTAGTCATATTCACTTGCAATGAAGCAAATAATTTAACGTTTTTGATGGTACTGAAGCCATATCTAGATTCACTCTGGGTATGGCTTTTTGTTTTTTACAAAAGGAAAAATAATGAAACTCACTAGAAAACCAATTGCACTGGCTCTATTAGCTGCCGGTGTAAGTTCAATGAGTATTGCACCTGCTGCTTTTGCAGAGGATGCATTTTTTGAGGCTCTAACAGGGGGTAAAGTCAGCTTTTCGGCTCGTGCTCGTTATGAGTCCGTTGAGCAAGATAACAGCTTAAAAGATGCTGATGCCTACACATTACGCACCACATTAGCTTATAAGACTGGAGCCTTTCACGGCTTTAGTGGTTTTATTGAAGTGGAAGATGTCTCTGAGTTAGGTGATGGTGACTTTAATAATAAAGTGAGTGGTGATACGGCCTATTCTGTTGTCGCCGATCCAGATGATACGGAAATGAACCAAGCCTATTTACAATACAATGGCTTTGATACTGAAGTTAAGTTCGGTCGCCAAGAGCTAACTTACCGAGGCGCACCATTCCATCGTTTTGTTGGTAATGTATTATGGCGTCAAAACCATCAATCCTTTGATGCATTCACATTAAGTAATAACTCTATTGCTGATACTGAAATTAACTATGCTTATATCAATAAAGTACACACTATCGTTGGTGGTACTGATGAAATGGACTCACACCTAATCAATCTTAAATATACAGGTCTGCCAGTTGGGTCAGTAGAAGCTTATGGTTATTTCCTAGAGTATGAAGATCTTGCAAAGGCTGCCTCTTCATCAAAAACTGTCGGCCTACGTTTCTCAGGCGCACGTGCTGTTTCTGATGATCTTAAGCTTATCTACACTGCAGAATATGCAAAACAAGATGAGTATAAAGATGGCACGATGGATGATCAAAACTACTACCTTGGAGAAGTGGGTGCGAAATATAAAGGTTGGTTAGCTAAATTCTCTTATGAAATGCAAGAAGGTGATGGTACAAGTGCATTTACAACACCATTAGGAACAAATCATGCCTTCCAAGGTTGGGCTGATACCTTCTTAAATACAAAGGTTCATACGGGAGGTCGCGGTCTTGAAGATATGTACTTTACTGTTGTAGGCAAAGTGCTCGGAGCTAAAGTTGTAGCTGTTTATCATGATTTTGAAACCGATCATGACGGTATTGATGCTGGTGAAGAGTTTGATATTCTCGCTCAAAAAACATTTAAGCAACATTACACTGTGGGCATTAAATATGCTGATTACAATGCAGGTGATGCCGCTTTAGGTAAAGTCGATACAGAAAAATTCTGGTTATATGGCCAAATAAAATTCTAATAATGTCTTAACTAGTCCTTTACGCCAGATGGAGATTCATCCATCTGGCGTTTTTTTTTGCCTGATTTCCTCCCCCTGTTTAAATGATCATAAAACGTCAATGCACCATAAATGCCCCTCTCCTCATAAGGGTGCTTAACTCAAGTAACGAATCATCTCAATGCATTGATTTATAACGATTATATACTGGCACACCTTATGCTTTAATTATAGGGTGACTTGGTTACTAAGGAGTAAATAATGGGCTATATCATTGACTCAATTTATTTAATACAAGAACTATTAAAGCTCGCATTTATGGTTGTTATCTCACCCTTTGGTTTAGTAGCAATCTATTTAGTCAGTGGAGAATGACATGCACACACACAAAATTATGATGAGGGATACACAGTAAGTTATGTCAGCACCTATCAATACCATTCTAATCAGTGGTAACTCGGACTCTTCTTTACTAATAAGGCAAGCACTCGCCGACAGTAATTATAATATTATTTTTGAAGGGGCTGTCTTACAGCAGCTACTGGCTTCGCCTGATATAGTCGCACCAGAATTGATCATCGTGGTGCTAGAATCTACCGATTTAGCAGCATTAGAGCAATTAAAGATTATTTATCAACAATTTCCCATGCCGATTATTATTTTCACCAATGATGATCGAGATGAAGCCATTGAAAACGCTATTAATGTGGGAGTCAGTGCTTATATTGTCGATGGGATGAAAAAAAATAGAATTGCCCCTATCGTTAGAACTGCTTGTCTACGTTTTAAACAGCACCAAAAAACACAGCAAGAACTCTATGAGTTAAAAACAACATTGGCCGAACGAAAAATTGTTGATCGTGCCAAAGGCATCGTTATGCAACAACGACAATGTAGTGAAGACGAAGCTTATAAACTATTAAGATCAGCAGCCATGAAACAGAACTTACGTTTATCGGTACTGGCTCAAAACATAATTAATACGGCTGACTTATTATCGGGCTAGTTTAATCGTTCACTTAAGTGGCTCAAAAATTAACTCTGCACACTTTCTGGTGTTCCATAATAGTGCAATCATCTAACACGCACTTGTATTATAAGCGGGAACATTTCGATACCCAATAGAATTAATAGACTTAAGTCACTGAAAAACAATAAGAACAAAAAACAATTTAGACTGTGGCACACTATCTGCATTCTTTAAGTTATAAATTTACAATCCAACGGCGGGTTGTGGTTACTCTCTCCTTTCATGGGGAAACGGATAAAGACGTCCTTCAAGACTAAACTCTTGAGGCACGTCTTTTTTTTTGGAAAAAATTAATTGGGAGCTACAAATGCACACCATTACACCTCTATTTTCACGCAGACGTATTGTAAAAACGTTAGCCGCCGCAAGCATGGCAATAACAGCTGGATTATTACCTTTTAGTAGCGCTCTGGCAGCACCTGGGGAATTAGAAAAAGAAGACTTAAAATTTGGTTTTATTAAACTCACCGATATGGCCCCACTTGCCATTGCTTATGAAAAAGGCTTTTTTGAAGATGAAGGTTTATACGTCACTTTAGAAGCACAAGCTAACTGGAAAGTACTATTAGATGGTGTGATTGATGGTCAGTTAGATGGCGCTCATATGCTTGCTGGGCAACCCCTAGGCGCAACGATTGGCTTTGGTACTAAAGCAGATATTATTACGGCATTCAGCATGGATCTAAATGGTAACGCCATTACGGTTTCAAATACTATTTGGAGCCAAATGAAGCCGAATGTGCCTGTTGGTGAAGATGGTAAGCTTCTTCACCCTATTAGTGCATCAGCATTAAAACCGGTGGTTGAGAAATATAAAGACGAAGGTAAGCCCTTTAATATGGGTATGGTATTTCCAGTCTCAACTCATAACTATGAGTTACGTTATTGGTTAGCAGCGGGAGGCATTCACCCCGGTTTCTACGCACCACATAAAGGTGATGTAAGCGGTAATATTGATGCCGATGCCTTATTGTCGGTCACCCCACCTCCTCAAATGCCTTCAACAATGGAAGCAGGCACAATTTTTGGTTACTGTGTCGGTGAACCATGGAACCAACAAGCTGTATTTAGAGGAATCGGAGTCCCCGTCATCACCGATTATGAAATTTGGAAAAACAATCCTGAAAAAGTGTTTGGTGTCAGTCAGGCTTGGGCAGACCAAAATCCAAACAGTCATATTGCCGTAGTCAAAGCACTTATTCGTGCTGCTGAATGGTTAGATGCGAATAACAATGCTAACCGTCCAGAGGCGGTACGTATCTTAGCTCAAAGTAATTATGTGGGTGCCGACTATGATGTCATTGCTAACAGCATGACAGGTACATTTGAATATGAAAAAGGGGATGTGCGTCCTGCACCCGATTTCAATACCTTCTACCGCCATAATGCAACCTATCCTTACTATAGTGATGCAATTTGGTATTTAAGCCAAATGCGTCGTTGGGGCCAAATAGCAGAGCCAAAAACTGACGAGTGGTTTATGGATATGGCTAAAAAAGTATACCGCCCTGATATCTACGCTATCGCAGCTAAAGAGTTAATTGCTGAAGGTAAATTAGATGCAAAAGACTTCCCTGATTTTGATACTGAAACCGGCTTTAAAGCGCCACAATCAGAGTTTATTGATAACGTTACCTTTGATGGTAAAAAACCGAATGACTATTTAAACCAATTCCCAATTGGCTTAAAAGCAGAAGAAGTTATTAAATAAATTATCATTAATGTCTCGTTTTGGCCTGTCTGAGGTTCACTCAGGCAGGCCAAATACTATAAGGCGAACAAAGAAATATTATGAAAGATAAAATAATCCATTTTTTAGAAGTAGCAGGTTTAAATTGGTTTATACCTTTAGTTAAATTGGCCACAGGTGATTCACCATTACGACAGTTACAAGAGCTCGCAAAGATGGTGGGGATCCCACTGTTAGCGTTAATTATCTTTGTAGGGCTTTGGCATGTAGGCGCAGCAAAAGTGGTCACTAGTTTGGGGCAAGTTCCCGGTCCGGTGCAAGTCTATAAGCAAGCCACTATTTTGGTTGATGAACACTATGCAGAGCGTGAGAAGGAGGTTCAATTCTATGAGCGTCAGGATATACGCAATGCTAAAAAATTAGAGAACAACCCTGATGCTAAAATAAAAGTCAGACCTTATACCGGCAAGACAACCTATTTTGATCAAATCCTAACCAGCCTCTGGACTGTTTTTGTTGGCTTTCTAATTGCCAGCTTAATAGCCATCCCTATTGGCATTGTGAGTGGATTGAGTAATACGCTTTATTCAGCACTTAATCCTCTTATTCAGATATTTAAACCGATCTCCCCACTGGCATGGCTGCCCATTGTCACCATGGTGGTCAGTGCGGTCTATGTATCAGATGATCCTATGTTCTCGAAATCATTCGTGACCTCAGCAATTACCGTGACCTTATGCTCATTATGGCCAACCTTGATCAATACCGCTGTAGGGGTATCTTCAATTGATAAAGATTTAATTAATGTGGGCCGAGTTTTACGTCTTAATTATTTCACTACGGTGATTAAAATCGTCATTCCTTCTTCTATTCCTATGATATTTACCGGTTTGAGAATTTCATTAGGTATTGGTTGGATGGTACTGATTGCTGCTGAAATGTTGGCTCAGAACCCAGGTTTAGGAAAGTTTGTATGGGATGAATTTCAAAATGGTAGTTCATCGTCGCTGGGAAGAATCATGGTAGCCGTTATCACTATTGGTATTCTAGGGTTTATGTTAGATCGCATTATGCTGACCATGCAAAAATTCTTCTCATATAATAAAAATGCAGTTATTCGCTAGGAATATAATCATGGAAAAATATTTAAATATTGATCACGTCAGCATTGAGTTCCCAACTCCTAATGGCCCATTTAAAGCTCTAGATGATGTCAGCCTTAAAATAGATAAAGGTGAATTTGTCAGCATTATTGGCCATTCTGGTTGCGGTAAATCAACGGTAATGAATATTGTTGGCGGCCTTCATAAAGCGACACAGGGAGGGGTTATTCTTGAAGGTAAAGAAGTGAATGAACCAGGGCCTGATCGTGCCATTGTGTTTCAGAACCATTCATTATTCCCTTGGTTATCCGCCTATGAAAATGTTGAACTGGCAGTGAAGTCTATCTTCAAGGGTAAAAAATCAGCTGCCGAAATGAAGGACTGGGTTAATCACAATATTGAATTAGTTCATATGAGCCATGCTAAAGATAAGCTGCCGGCAGAATTATCGGGCGGCATGAAACAACGCATCGGTATTGCCCGAGCACTGGCAATGGAGCCAAAAGTGTTATTGATGGATGAACCTTTTGGGGCGTTAGATGCATTAACCCGAGCCCATCTACAAGATTCATTAATGGAAATCCAAGCAGACTTAAATAATACCGTCATTATGATCACGCATGATGTAGATGAAGCGGTCTTGTTATCAGATAAAATTGTCATGATGACTAATGGACCAGCAGCAACAATTGGCGAGGTGTTAGAAGTTGATTTACCTAGACCCCGTCAACGTTTAGAACTTTCTGACGATCCTCAATACAATCATTTCCGTTCTGAAGTTATTCACTTCTTACATGAGCGACATGCACGAAAAGTGGCTTAAAGGCTATAAAACTAAAAAGGTTAGATATGAGTTATGAATTTAAATTAGACTTCGAACACACTGTAATAGAGGCTGAATATACAGGGGTTGTCGATTTCAAAGAACGTAAGCAAGCCATCAATGAAGGTGTCGCAATTTTACAAGATAGAGAGTACTCACGGATTTTAATTAATCTTGTCGGGGCAAAAATGCAATTATCCAAGGAAGAAAAAGTTAAGTTAGCCCACTATATTTCTGAGCAACATGCTTTAACTAAGATTAAAACAGCATTTTTAATTCGTTGTGAACAAACAGAGCGCGAAGAAATTGATAATGCCGTAGTAAGGACTGAAGAATTTGATTCTCAAGTATTTTATAGTCGTACCAAAGCACTAGAATGGCTAGCTGCCAGCTAGTTTCTTCAACTCATATTTATTAAAAGTTAGGGGCCTAGAAGTTAGTTATCTGAACTTCTAGGCCCCTAACGCTAATAAACCACGCCTACATAGCTTGAATGATGATTCAAGCTGCCTTCTGAGACGTGTGTCAGCTAACCGTAGGGGTCACTTAACTTAAGCAATCACTTCTTTTGTTGTTATTCAATATTCTGAATCTGTTCTCTCATCTGCTCGATAAGTACTTTCAGATCTACTGAATATCGAGTCGTGTCGGTATTTATTGATTTTGAACCTAATGTATTGGCTTCTCTATTAAGCTCTTGCATCAAAAAGTCTAAGCGGCGGCCAGTGGGCTCATCTCGCTTAAGTACGTTTAACACTTCATTAACATGACTTTGCAAGCGATCTAGCTCTTCTGCAACATCACTTTTTTGGGCCAAAATAACCATTTCTTGCTCTAAACGCTCTGGGTCTAGCGTTACCTGCATATCGGCAACTCGTTCAACTAATCGTTTTTTATGTTGCTCTAAGATCTCTGGCATACGTGCACGAACATCAATAATAATCTGATTAATCTCAATGCAGCGCTGTTCGATCATCTCTTCTAATGCGGCACCTTCCGTTTCTCGTGTAACGATAAGTTCTTCAATAACACGATCTAGTGCTGTCATAACTGATTGATTAAGTGCTTCTTGATCAAGGCTGTCAGCTTGCAATACTCCCGGCCATTGCATCACTCTCAGCATATCAACAGGCGCAGGGCGAGTGGTTAATAGCGAGAGAGAATCACAATGTTCAATTACTGACTGGGCCAACTTTTTGTCAATATTTAATGTTGATTGTTCTTGTTCTGGAGCCTTATATCGTAGGCTTGCATCTACTTTTCCGCGTGCTAGTTTCTTTGAAAATAATTTCTTTATTTTCATTTCTAATGGACGAAACCGCTCATCTAATCGGAGTGAAGTTTCTAAATAACGGTGGTTAACACTACGTACTTCCCATGTTAAATTACCTTGCGATGTTGGCTCTTCTTGGCGAGCAAATGCAGTCATACTTCGAGTCACGATTAGTCCTGATTTTAATTTAAAGAACATAGTTTAACTAAAAGCATCGGTATCTGCATTCAAGCAACGTATAATGCTGACATTATTTTACAATATTGAAGGATTAAGCTATGCGTCCAAGCGGTCGTCAAAACAATGAATTACGCCAAGTTACCATCACTCGCAATTACACAAAACATGCTGAAGGCTCAGTATTAATTGAGATGGGTGATACTAAAGTATTATGTACGGCATCTGTTGAAGAGCGTATTCCACAGTTTTTACGTGGTAAAGGTGAAGGTTGGGTCACGGCTGAGTATGGCATGCTGCCTCGTTCAACTGGTTCACGTATGGCACGAGAAGCCGCACGAGGAAAACAAAGTGGTCGTACACAAGAAATTCAACGTCTAATTGGTCGTTCATTACGCGCATCTATCGATTTAAAAGCATTGGGTGAGCGAAGCATTACTATTGATTGTGATGTGCTGCAAGCTGATGGTGGTACACGTACCGCTTCAATTACTGGTGCATTTGTTGCTCTTCAAGATGCTATCGCATCATTAATAGCTAAGAAGAAGATTAAAAAGAATCCGCTGTTAGGCCAAGTTGCCGCTATCTCTGTTGGCATCTATAACGGTGAGCCAGTTTTGGATTTAGATTATGCTGAAGATTCAAATGCCGAAACAGATATGAATGTGGTGATGAATGAAGCCGGTGCTTATATCGAAATTCAAGGCACAGCAGAAGGTCATGCTTTCCGCCCTGAAGAATTGCAGGCTATGCTCGCTATTGCCGGTGAAGGTATTGCTGATTTAATTATCAAGCAAGGTGAAGCCCTAGAAGCTTAATCTCAGCTCAAAATGCATAAGGCATCATCATGAATCAAATTGTTTTAGCCAGTGGTAATCAAGGTAAGTTACGTGAGTTTGCCCAATTATTTGCTCCAATGAATATTGAGGTTATCCCTCAATCTGAATTTGATGTGCCTGAAGCTGAGGAAACAGGGCTAACATTTGTCGAAAACGCCATTATCAAAGCACGTAATGCCTGTGAATATACAGGCTTACCTGCTATTGCTGATGACTCAGGTATTGAAGTAGATTATTTACTCGGCGCTCCCGGCATTTACTCTGCCCGTTATGCAGGGAGTGATGCCAGTGATGAAGATAATCTCAATGCCTTATTAGCTGCACTTAATGGCGTGCCAGCACCAGAGCGTGCAGCACGTTATCAATGTCTGCTGGTTATGATGCGTCATTCTAAAGATCCAACACCTTTAATTTGCCAAGCTGATTGGCAAGGACAAATTCTAGACAGTCCTTTAGGTGAGGGTGGCTTCGGCTATGATCCTATTTTCTGGCTACCAGAACAAAAATGCAGTGCGGCTCAGTTAACTGCACAGGAAAAACATGCCATTAGTCATCGTGGTAAAGCAATTAGACAGTTCATAGCTGAATTTCAAGCGTAAATGAGATCAAGTCTGCTACTTCTTATCTGTGCTTTACTAGTAGCATGTGTCGATCCCTCACATGATGCTATTACACCTATTCGTAATAGCGATACGATCCAGAAAGTAGCCGAGCTCAACAGTAAGCCATTTATAGAATATCCAACACCAGAGCACTATTCTATTTGCTACCAACATACCTGTGCTAAGTTTGCGACTATTCAACTTTCTGGCCCACAATGGCAGTCAATTGAAGCGATCTTCTTTCCCCGAGCCATGACTAGCCAACAAGAGCGGAATGCAATACAACAAGCCATTGCATTACTTGAATATTATAGTGGCGAACAGGCTGGAACACAGGGTGATCTCGCAGAAAATGATCTCAGCCAAGGTATTGGAGGGCAACTTGATTGTATTGATGAAGCCACCAATTCAACGGTCTATTTACGCTTATTAGCTAATGCAGGTTTATTGCAATTCCATCAACAAGCTTCACGTACTCATCGTGGTGGCTTAGTGGCCCCCCACAATACCGCAACGATCATCGAAACCAGTACTAATATTCGCTATGCTGTTGATTCTTGGTTTTATGCCAATGGCGAACACGCTGTCATTATTCCTCTGCCACAATGGAAAAAAGGTTGGATTCCCAATCGAGAAACAATAGAAAAATAATCATGCTGAATTTTACTGCCCTCCCTCCTCTTAGCTTATATATCCACATCCCATGGTGTGTCCGTAAATGTCCTTATTGTGATTTTAATTCTCATAAGTCGCCAGATGAGTTACCTGAGAGAGACTATATTGATGCCTTAATTAGAGATTTAGAGCAAGAAGTACCTCATGTCTGGGGACGAACAATACAAAGTATTTTCATTGGTGGTGGCACCCCCAGTCTCTTTTCTGCTGAGGCATATGATCGCCTATTTTCACAAATTCGAGCTTTATTACCGCTCAGTCCCCAAGTAGAAATAACACTAGAAGCCAACCCAGGTACATTTGAGGCACAACGCTTTGCTGATTACCTATCACTTGGTATCAACCGACTCTCTATCGGCGTACAGAGCTTTAATGACCAATCATTAACGGCCTTAGGTCGTATCCATGACAGTAAGCAGGCCATAAAGGCTATTGAAACTGCTCATAAAGTCGGCTTCGAAAATTTCAATATTGATCTTATGTTTGGTTTACCTCATCAAACAGAGAAAACCGCAAGACATGATGTTGAAACAGCACTTGCTCTTGAGCCAGCACATTTATCGTATTATCAATTAACTCTTGAACCCAACACCTTATTTTATCAACAGCCCCCCACTCTACCGGATGAAGATCCCATTATTGATTGGCAGATTGCTAATCAGCAACGGCTTCAACAAGCAGGCTATCAGCAATATGAAGTATCAGCCTATGCCAAAGAAAATCATCAATGTCAGCACAATTTAAACTATTGGCAATTTGGTGATTATATCGGGATCGGAGCTGGCGCTCACGGCAAAATAAGTGATGCAGCCCAACAGTCTATTACTCGGCGCTCTAAACAAAAACAACCCCAAGCCTATCTTGATAGTGCTGGTAGTGTTGACGTTATCTTGACAGAAGAAAAGCTATCTCAAAAAGATATTGGCTTTGAATTTATGCTCAATGCATTAAGGTTAACGGATGGTTTCCCCACGCCTTTGTTTTATCAACATGCAGGTTTACCCCTCTCTCATATCGATAAGGCATTGCAACAAGCAGAGGAGGATGGACTATTAACGTATGACATCCACCGTATTCAAACAACAGAAAAAGGACAGCGTTATCTCAATAGTTTAATTGAGCTATTCCTATAGGAATAGTATGCTGTCTATCAAACTTATTTAAGGCTTATTTAATCATGACTAAGAACGTACTTTTTATTACCGGACTATTATTCCTTAACACCCTCACTTTCAGCCATGCAGATGTGCTCTCCATTGCCGAGAAAAATAATATTAGCAATTCAGAAAGTGGCGTACTTCGACCTGTTAATGGTTTATCAATGCAACAAGTTGAGCAACGTTTTGGAGCAGCTGAAAATCAATATCCTGCTGTTGGCGAGCCACCAATCACTGTTTGGGTCTATTCAGACTTTAAAGTCTATTTTGAGCATCAAAGTGTTATTCACTCTGTCGTCATCAAATAAGCAAGATGGAATTACTTTCTGTTAATGTCTCCCAAGCTGTAGACATTGAATATAACGGCAAACGCGTATCAAGCAGTATTTTCAAAAAACCCGTATCAGGAAAAGTAGCCGTTGCAGAATTTAACTTAGCAGGCGACAAACAAGTTGATCTAGAAAATCATGGCGGAGGCCATAAAGCGGTCTATGCTTTTTCAGCTGATGAATATGATTATTGGGCTCAAACACTTAATCGTGATGATCTTCACTTTGGTCAATTTGGTGAAAACCTAACAATTAGTAATCTTGATGAAGCACAGTTATGCATTGGGGATCACTTGCAAGTGGGTAGCTGTATTTTAGAAATAAGCCAACCTCGTGTACCGTGTTTTAAACTAGGTATTGCCTTTGATCTCAGCACCATGCCCAAACAATTCGTCCAGCACGCTGCAACAGGTATTTATTTTAAGGTGGTTCAAGCTGGTGAGCTTGCTACTGGAGATACCGTTGAATTAGTTTACTCCCACCCCCAGAAATTACCGGTTCAGACTCTATTTAGGGCGTATTTCGATTCAACTGTAAGTAATGCAAAAGAAATCATGTTACTTGCTGAAAGCATTGATGCACTTTCAGATGAGTGGCGAAAGAAAGTAGTCAAAAAACTCAATCTATTATAAGAAAGACAGATTTTTAACCGCAGTGCTCTCCTATTCGTCTTCACCTAAATAGCGTTTTCTTGAACCTTTAGGGTAGGCTCCATCTCTAGCATGATTAAGTGAGTCAGATTCAATAACCACTAATACTAAAACGGTTAATAATGTTGGCAAAATACCAAAACCGCCAATAAAAGCATAAACCATTTCTTTCATCATATTAGTGTAATGTTGGCCCAGCCAGCCTAGTACAGACACCGTACATAAAAGCATCAATACTCCTGTAAACAAGACACTCCAGCGTCGTGCAATCTGCCAGTGAACATAGACAAACTCACTGTCTTCACGTTTAACTCGAGCTGCCCGATAAAAAACAGTGGCCAAGGCAATAAATGAAAAAATAGGCACTAATACTAAGAAATTAATATAGTTGCCACCAAAGGCTGCAATCCCAGTAAACAGTAAGATATGATTCATAATCAAATTACTTAAGAAAATATCATGCGGTATTTTCGCAGCATTTATTTCTTGTTCAGTTGGCTGGGTAGTATCAGTCATTACTCTTTCTCAATTTTATAATAATCATAATGCTAAGCAAAGTGATTATATTGAATCGCTCCCCGCTCTAAAGGTAGCGGGGATGACGGGTAAAATACTTAGTCTGCCATATTATCCAAAATAGCATTACGAACAGCATCTAATGTAGCATCAACAGTCACTAATGGTGATGTGCTTTGTTTGATTGCAGTATCAGGATCTTTCAAACCATGACCCGTTAACGTACAAACAATCATGCTACCTTCAGGAATTTTACCACTGTTAATATCAGTAATAGCACCGGCTAATGATGTAGCTGAAGCAGGTTCACAAAAGATACCTTCATGTTCAGCGAGTAACTTCTGAGTCGCCAGAATGTGCTCATCAGTGCACTCATCAAACCAACCTTGAGATTCTTCTCTTACTTTTAGTGCTTTATCCCAGCTTTGTGGATGACCGATGCGAATTGCTGTTGCCACAGTTTCAGGATTATCAACCATATGGCCTCGCATAAATGGCGCACTACCATCAGCTTGATAACCAACCATTTTAGGGCGTTCAGTGATAATTCCATCATCAAAATATTCACTGTATCCCATCCAATGAGCAGTGATATTACCTGCATTACCTACTGGTAGGCAGTGATAATCAGGCGCACGAGATAATTCTTCAACAATCTCAAATGCAGCTGTTTTCTGTCCTTGTAGACGGTAAGGATTAATAGAGTTAACAATCGTTACTGGTGCATGCTCAGCCACATCTTTTACTAACTGCATACCTTCATCAAAGTTACCTTTAATTTGAATGACTGTTGCACCATGCATCATACCTTGAGCTAATTTACCTAAGGCAATCTTACCATCAGGGATCAAAACAAAAGCAGCAATACCAGCACGTGCCGCATAGGCTGCCGCTGCCGCTGATGTATTACCTGTTGATGCACAGATAATTGCTTTACTACCTTCTTCAACCGCTTTAGTGACAGCCATTGTCATGCCGCGATCTTTAAATGAACCTGTTGGGTTCAAACCTTCATATTTGACATAAATCTCTACATTTTTGCCTAATATATCAGGGATATTATTCAGTTTTAGTAATGGTGTATTACCTTCACCCAGACTAATTAATTTTGTATCAGCACTAACAGGTAGACGATCACGGTAACGTTCAATTAGGCCAGTATAACGAGGACGAAATGGCATATTATTTTCCTTTTAAGATCTTATTTCTTATCTAAATTATTAAGGGTAGAGCTAAAAATCGTATTTCTAGACTAACCTAGTGATTCTACGCGAATACGCATAATAGAATCAGTAACTGTTTGTAATGCTTCAATACTTTCAATTGCAGCATCCATATTCTTTTCAAGTACTTGCTGTGTTAATAAAATAACCGGTACAACGCCACCTTGTTGTTCAGGTTCTTTTTGTAAGATAGCTTCAATACTAATATCTTGCTCGCTCATGATGCGAGTGATGTCAGCCAATACACCGGGTTTATCTTCGGTATGAATACGTAAATAATACGATGTCACCACATCTGTTATCGGTAAGATCGGTAAATCAACTAATGCATCAGCTTGGAAAGCTAAATGAGGGACACGATTTTCAGGATCAGTTGTTAGCGCTCGTACAATATCAATAATATCAGCGACAACTGCTGAAGCTGTTGCGTCAGAACCTGCACCTGCCCCGTAATATAAAGTAGGGCCAACAGCATCACCTTGGACCAAAACAGCATTCATCACACCGTCAACATTGGCAATTAAACGACGATGAGGAATCATAGTTGGATGAACGCGTAGCTCAACACCCTGTTCAGTCTTCTTGGCAATACCTAGATGTTTAATGCGATAGCCTAATTCAGCAGCATAGGTCACATCTTCTTGAGCAATTTTACTAATGCCTTCTGTATACGCTTTATCAAATTGTAACGGCAAACCAAATGCAATTGAGGCCATAATAGTTAATTTATGGGCTGCATCAATACCTTCAACATCAAAGGTAGGATCCGCTTCGGCATAGCCTAAGGCTTGAGCTTCGGCAAGTACATCAGCAAAGTCACGGCCTTTATCACGCATTTCTGTCAGGATGAAATTACCCGTGCCATTAATGATACCCGCTAACCATTCGATACTATTGGCGGCTAAACCTTCACGCATTGCTTTAATGATGGGAATACCGCCAGCAACAGCAGCTTCAAAACCAATTGTGACGCCTTTTTCCTGTGCTTTAGCAAACAACTCATTACCATGTGTGGCAATCAGCGCTTTATTTGCTGTGACGACATGTTTGCCATTTTCTAATGCTTTCAGCACTAAATCATAGGCGATGCCGGTACCACCAATTAACTCAACAACAATTTGAATCTCAGGATCGTTAACAATTTCCATTGCATCGGTGGTTAAATCAATATTATCGGTATTACAGTTAGTAATATTACTAATATTACTATTTGCTGCTCGTGAAATTTCAATATTACGGCCTGCTCGGCGAGTAATCTCTGTCAAATTACGATTTAAAACATTAACCGTACCACTACCTACTGTACCTAAACCAAGAACAGCTACTTTAACTGATTGCATTATTTATCCTTATCCTCTGAATCTTTTTTGAACATGTCACGGATCCCACGGATAGCCTGACGTGTTCTATGTTCATTTTCTATTAAGCCAAAGCGGACATGGTCATCACCATATTCACCAAAACCAATACCTGGTGACACTGCCACTTTTGCTTCTTGTAATAATTTTTTAGTAAATTCTAACGATCCCATTTCTTGATATCGCTCAGGAATTTTGGCCCAAACAAACATCGTTGCCTTAGGCTTTTCAACCTGCCAGCCTATTGCTTTTAAACCGTCACATAAAACATCTCGGCGATTTTTATAGGTTTCAACGACTTCAGCAACACATTCTTGTGGGCCTTCAAGTGCGGCAATAGCTGCCACTTGGATCGGAGTGAACATACCATAATCTAAATATGACTTCATTCGAGCTAAAGCCCCTACTAGAGTCGGGTTTCCAGACATGAAACCAACGCGCCAGCCGGGCATATTATATGTTTTTGATAAGGTATAAAATTCAACCGCAACATCTTTAGCACCAGGTACTTGCAAAATTGAGGGTGCTTTATAACCATCAAAAGTAATCTCGCCATAAGCAAGATCGTGTACCACCCAAATCTCATGTTCTTTGGCAAAGGCAACGATGCGTTCAAAAAACTCTAAGTCAACACACTGTGTGGTTGGATTACCAGGAAAGTTCAACACCAACATTTTAGGTTTCGGCCAAGAATCCTTTACTGACTTTTCTAACTCTGCAAAAAAGTCACCACCTGGAATTAAAGGTACATGGCGGATATCAGCACCTGAAATAACAAAACCATATGGATGTATAGGGTAAGCTGGATTAGGCACTAAAATGGCGTCTCCAGGCCCTACAGTTGCTAATGCTAAATGAGCTAAACCTTCTTTTGAACCAATCGTGACGATTGTTTCAGTTTCATGGTCTAATTCAACATCAAATTTATTCTGATACCAATTGCAAATAGCTTTACGCAATCGCGGAATTCCGCGCGAAACAGAATAACGATGTGTATCCGGCCGCTGCGCCGCTTCCGTCAGTTTATCAATAATATGTTGCGGCGCGGGTTTATCCGGATTACCCATGCCGAAGTCAATTATATCCTCACCTCGCGCACGTGCTTGTGCCTTCAAATCATTAACAATATTGAAAACATAAGGCGGAAGGCGTTTAATTCTTGGAAAGTCTTCGTTCAACTTAGCACCTAATAAATAGAAAAATCTGTTGGCAAACAGGTCAAAATAACTGAAAATGGCAGTTACTTCAAATTACATTCCCTTAAATGAGCCAATATGACCGAAGAAGAAGTCTTTTATAACGAGCTATTATCCGATCTAAATGATGGAACACTAATCTTACCTACCTTACCAGAAGTGGCTCTTAAGGTACGTGATGTTGTTGATAACCCAGAAGCAACGGCAGCCGACCTTTCCGATATTATTGTAACGGATGTGGCACTATCTACTCGACTTTTAAAAGTGGCGAATAGCCCCTTATACCGAGGTCGCATATCAGTCGATAATATTCAAATGGCAGTGGCTCGTCTCGGTCAAAATATTATTCGCAGTTTAGTGACAAGCTTGGTGATGGAGCAAATGTTCCAAGCAACCTCTAAAAACTTAGATAAACGCTTACATGACCTTTGGCAACATAGCACTGAAATTTCAGCGATCTGCCAAATTCTAGCTGGTCAACAAGCGGGGATAAAAGCTGATGAAGCAATGTTAGCAGGTTTAATCCACGAGGTTGGAATTTTACCGATTTTGATGAAAGCAGATGAAAAACCAGAGTTACTTAAAAACTCAGCAGCGTTAGATAAAATTATCGCCAACTTACATACTAAGGTGGGTACAGCTATTTTAGAAAGTTGGAAATTTCCTGCCAGTATTATTACTGCCGTATCAGAGCAACACAATCTAGAACGAGATAGTGAGAATGGCCCTGACTTAGCCGATCTTGTTCAAGTGGCTATTATCCAAGGTAATATGAATAGCGAGAAAGCACTCAGTGAGGAAGCTCTAGAAAATGTCCTTGCCTTTAAAAAGCTAGGCGTTGATACCAGTATCTCTGTTGTTGAGCTTGATGAAAACAGTGATGAATATGCTGAAGCAATGGCCTTATTTGGCTTTTAGTAACTGACTACTTTTCTAATAATGAGGCTCGTTTCAGTCGTTCGATCTCATCATTAGATAACAGTGGTAATGCTTGTAATAATTGCATTTCTTCATCACTTAGTAGTTCAGCCCCTTTTTTGGCTAGCACTCTATATGTTGAAGCGGTCGCACTAATGATTCTTCGCTCAAGCTGTCGCCGATCATTTTCCCGACGGTCGTGGTTTCGTTGATCATTCCTAGGCCACATTACGTATTTTTTCATCACTTCTTCAGTCCATTTTTGACTGCCAAAAACATGATGAGTTTTACGTTTTTCTACTTGCCTGCGTTCGATATCTCGTCGACTACTGGCTCTATTTTGTTGAGGCATCACATCACATCCTTGTGAACTAAATTTCTGACTAGTAACGGCAGTGTAAAACTAAAATTATTTTAGATCAATGCCTTGGCTATTCGCTCCCTAAATTAATAGTTGTGGTGAAGACTATTCTGGACGCATATGAGGGAATAATAAAACATCTCTAATTGATGGTGAGTCTGTCAGTAGCATTACTAGACGATCAATCCCTATACCTTCCCCTGCTGTGGGAGGCATGCCATATTCTAAGGCACGAATATAGTCATCATCAAAATGCATTGCTTCATCATCACCCGCATCTTTTTCAGCCACTTGAGCTTGGAAGCGTTCGGCCTGATCTTCAGCATCATTCAACTCAGAGAAACCGTTAGCAATTTCACGACCACCAACAAAGAACTCAAAACGATCCGTCACAAAAGGATCATTATCACTACGGCGAGCCAAGGGTGATACTTCTGTTGGATAAGCTGTAATGAAAGTCGGCTCCATAAGTCTATGCTCAACTGTTTTCTCGAAAATCTCAATTTGGACTTTACCTAAGCCGTAGATAGGTTTCAACGGAATATCAAGACCTTCAGCTATTTTTGTCGCTTCTTCTAAAGTCGCTAACTGTTCCGCTTTAATATTAGGATTAAAGTGTAAGATTGACTCAATAATTGTCATTCTCTGGAAGGGTTTAGCAAAGTCTAAATCAGTGCCTTGATAGTGCACTTGTGAACTACCTAAAACATCTTCTGTTACGGTACGTAACATTTCTTCAGTTAAGTCCATTAAGTCATTATAGTCGGCATATGCTTGATAGAACTCAACCATTGTGAACTCAGGGTTATGACGTGTTGACAGCCCTTCATTACGGAAGTTACGGTTAATTTCAAATACCCGTTCAAAACCACCTACCACCAAACGCTTAAGATAAAGTTCAGGTGCGACACGCAAAAACAAAGGCATATCAAGTGCATTATGATGAGTTTCAAATGGTTTTGCCGTCGCCCCACCTGGGATAACATGCATCATCGGTGTTTCAACTTCTAAGTAATTTTTTGCCATTAGAAATCGGCGAATACCATCAATCACTTTTGTGCGAATAATAAAGGTATCACGACTCACTTCATTCATAATCAAATCAACATAACGTTGACGATAACGTGTTTCTTGATCAGACAATCCATGGAATTTTTCTGGCAAAGGACGTAATGATTTTGTCAGTAGTTGAATATCATCAACTAAAATAGATAATTCACCTTTTTGAGTACGAAACATCGTGCCTTCAGCAGCAATAATATCGCCAAGATCCCAACGTTTAAACTGAGCATAAACACCTTCAGCTAAATCATCACGCTTCACATAAAGCTGCATATTGCCTGACATATCACGAATATTAGCAAAGCTTGCCTTACCCATTACTCGCTTCGTCATCATTCGACCGGCAACCTTAACGCGACGAGGTGATTCTTTTAGTTCTTCAGCTGATACATTTTCGTATTCAACCGCAAGCTCAGCATTCATCACATCACGACGGAAGTCATTAGGAAATGCATTGCCATTTTCGCGTAACTCAGCCAATTTTTCACGGCGTTGAGCGATTAACCTATTCTCGTCTTGTTCTATTTCGTTTGTCATCTTTTTTCCGATTATAAAAGATAGTTTTATATAACAGTTCAGCTAGAAGCTAAAGCTTGTCAGTTTAAGGTAGAAAAGGTGAATTCACAATGGGTGAATGACCCTTTTCAAACGTAGAAATACTAAATTTTAGTACTGCGTGCTGACGTTACAGCCCTGATTTCAAGGATGCTTTGATAAATAATTCTAAGCCTCCATCTAAAACAGCTTGAGTATTTCCTGTTTCAACATTCGTACGTAAATCTTTAATCCGTGACTGGTCTAAGACATAAGAGCGAATTTGACTGCCCCAACCAATATCAGCTTTACCATCTTCAGCAAGTTGTTTTTCTTCATTTTGCTTGAGTAACTCAAGCTCATATAGTTTTGCTTTCAACAAACTCATCGCTGTATCTCTGTTCTTATGCTGAGATCGCTGAGACTGACACTGAACAACAGTATTAGTTGGTAAATGCGTAATACGTACCGCTGAATCTGTTTTATTAATATGCTGTCCACCCGCACCACTGGCGCGATAGGTGTCTACCCTTAAATCTGCTTTATTGATATCGATATCAATATCATCATTCACTTCAGGGTAAGTAAATACACTACAAAATGACGTATGGCGTTTTGAGTTAGAATCAAAAGGAGACTTACGTACTAAACGATGTACCCCCGTCTCGGTTCTTAATAAACCAAATGCATATTCACCTTCAAAATGAATAGTTGCACTCTTAATTCCTGCGACCTCACCTGCTGATGCCTCAACTAAGCTGACCTTAAAGCCCTGCGCTTCGCCCCAGCGTAAATACATGCGTAGAACCATATTAGCCCAGTCTTGAGCTTCTGTTCCGCCTGAACCAGATTGGATATCAAGATAGGCACTATTCGCATCCATCTTGCCTGAGAACATACGTTGAAATTCAAGTTTCTCTAATGCTATTTCAAGTTCATCTAAATCGACTTTCACAGCATCAAAGGCATCTTGATCCTGTTCTTCAACAGCCATTTCTAATAAATCTTTCGCATCATCTAATGTTTGTTGCTGATTCGATAATGTGCTCACGATACGTTCTAAACTAACACGTTGCTGACCTAGTTTCTGGGCCCGTTCAGGATCATCCCATACTGATGAGGACTCTAGCTCCCGAGTCACTTCTACTAATAGTTCTGCCTTAACATCATAGTCAAAGGTACCCCCTAAGATCGTCACTACGACCTCGGAGATCTTTAATTCGTTGCAGTGTTGCCCCTAGTTCCAAGGCTAAGCCCTCTTAAATAATAAAAAATATTGACACATTAAGTCAGTAAAACGGTGAATTATAGCGTATTCAGACCCAATGATTATTTTTTTGGTAAATACTTTAATGGATCGACTGGTTTACCATTTCGTCTAATCTCAAAATGAAGTTGATCTCGCTGTGTTCCTGTTCGACCCAGCGTCGCTATTTTTTGTCCTGCTTTGACATATTGGCCTTCTTTAGCCAGCAAGGTTTTATTGTATGCATAAGCACTTAGAAAAACATTATTATGCTTAATAATCAATAAATTACCATATCTCGGCAAACCATTACCACTGTAGACGACCTTACCTGGTGCAGCCGCAATAATCTGCTGTCCTGATTGACCAGAAATATTAATCCCTTTTCTACCGGCTGCTTTTTTGGAATAGGTTGATACGACTTTACCTTTTGTCGGCCAGCGCCACTTTAAGGACTGACTTGATACCGGAGGACGACTGACTTCAGGTTTTTTTGTTCTACTACTAGCGACTGTTTTTTGCCTAGGTGTTGCTGTTTGGCTAGGCCTGATTTTTGTGCTGCCGAACACTAACTTCTGCCCCACATAAATCCTATAAGGTGATCGAATATTATTGTTTCTAGCTACTTGCTTATAGTCCAAGCCATAACGCCAACTAATTGAATATAAAGTATCCCCTTTCTTGACCTTATAGGTTTTAGGAGCGTGTTGCTGAGGTGTGACTGCTGGTTTAGTCCATCCCCCCACACCGCCAATAGGAGCAACGGCTCGACCACCACTTCCACAGGCAGTTAATAGAAACATCACCAGTATGAGCAGAGTTCTCATCATCTATTAACTATTAGATAACCTAAAACAACCAGTAAAACAGTTAACCAACCAATCTTATCAATCCATGTATGCAATTTGGCTTCTAAAGGTTTCCCTCCCCAACGCATCAGCCCCGCAACTAAGAAGAACCTAGCCCCTCGTCCTATTGTTGAACCAATGATGAACGGAAGTAGAGCCATTCCTAAAGCACCGGATGCAATAGTAAAAATCTTATAAGGAATGGGAGTAAATCCAGCAAGAAAGATAGCCCAAAAGCCCCATTTCTCAAACCAATTCTCGGCTAAATAATAGGCATCAATATAATGTAATGATACTAACCAAGGTTCAATAAATTGAAAAGCGAAACTACCAATGAAATAGCCTAATAAGCCACCTAAAACTGATGCAACAGTAGTAAGCCCGGCATAGAACCATGCCTTCTCAGGTTTTGCTAAAGACATCGGTGCCAACATGACATCAGGTGGAATTAAAAAACACGATGACTCAGTAAAGCTGACTAATGCTAACCACACTGTTGCATATTGATGTCGAGACCACTCCATCACACGTTGATAAAGTGATGAGAAAATCCTCACTAAATAGCACCGGTCAATAGCGGCACAAAAGTCACCGCATTCATTTCTGTTTCTTCAAAAATATCACCATTACGATCGATAACTCGTAATGATTGCCCTGTACTGTCACCAACAGGAATCACTAAGCGGCCACCAGGGGCTAATTGACGTAATAATTCTTCTGGGATTATCTCAGGTGCACAGGTGACAATAATACCGTCATACAGGGCATTTTCTTCCCAACCCCAGCTGCCATCACTGTGCTTTAATTTAATATTATTTAACTGTAATTGATAAAAGCGCTCTCTGGCTTGATTTTGTAGTGGTGAGATACGCTCCACACTATAAACACGCTCAACTAGGCGAGACAAGACTGCTGTTTGATAGCCCGATCCCGTACCCACTTCTAGTACTTTATTCTTAGGCAAGCCTTCTAATAAGATCTCTGTCATTCTTGCCACAATAAATGGTCGAGAAATAGTTTGAGCATGCCCAATAGGTAAAGCTGTATCTTCATATGCTCGACTTGCTAAAGCCTCATCGACAAACATATGGCGAGGCAAGTCTTTCATGACTGTTAATACATCAGGGTTTTTAATCCCTTGTTCTTGCAGGCGGCTAATCAAACGATTACGCGTCCGCTGTGATGTCATGCCTATGCCTTGAAAATGGGCACTCACACTTCTACTCCTTGCAACCAGTTGGCCACTTTATCAATGGTTTGATAACTGGTTAAATCAATCTGTAATGGTGTGATAGAAACGGCTCCACGGTTAATAGCATGAAAATCAGTTCCGGGACCTGCATCTTCTTCTTCACCTGCAGGACCTACCCAATACATTGCTCGGCCACGAGGATCGAGTTCTTTGATAACAGGTTCAGCTTTATGTCGACGCCCTAGGCGAGTACTTTCAAAGCCAGTAATTTCATCAATAGGAATATCAGGCACATTCACATTAAGAATCGTATCAGCTGGCAATGATGATTTTAATAATAATGAGACTAATTTTTTTGCAGCCCATGCGGCAGTTTCAAAATGTACAGCTGTATGTCCATTCAAAGAGATTGCCATTGCAGGTCGACCTAAGAACCGGCCTTCTATTGCAGCAGCAACAGTACCGGAATATAAAACGTCATCACCTAAATTGGCACCAGCATTAATACCAGCAACGACCATATCAGGTTCATCATCTAATAAGCCGGTAATGGCAAGATGCACACAGTCTGTTGGTGTGCCTTCAACACGATACACACCAGAATCAAGTCTGTTTACCCGTAATGGGTTTTCTAAGGTTAAAGAATTACTGGCACCACTACGGTTACGATCCGGAGCCACTACGGTAATATCACCCAAACTAGACATGGCTTCGGCTAAGGCTTTAATTCCTTCTGCCATATAACCATCATCATTACTGATCAAAATTTTCATTATTTTTTATTAGCCCTTAAGCCCAGCTTAATTATACTCATCACAACCTCATATAATACCAACAATCAATACTTTACGGATAAAAAAAAGGGTCTTATCACTAAGACCCTTTTTTTGCTTTCAAATTAAAGAGATTTTACATCAATTTATTATTTGATTGCCCACCACCATAACTGTGGAATTTCATCGTTTCACCACCGGCAGTGATCTTAACTGCACAGTATTTAAACTCAGGTATTTTGGCTGCTGGATCTAAAGCTGCATTAGATAATTTATTCACAGCAGATTCGTAATAACAAAATGCCATAAACACCGCACCAGTTGGTACCGCCTCATCTGCACGAGCAATCATGGAGATCTCGCCTCGACGAGTTGATAGTGTAATCAAATCACCTGGTTTCACGCCCATTTCATCCAAACTAATTGGATTAATTGTCGCTACCGCTTCTGGCTCTAGAGCATCTAATACATTCGAGCGACGTGTCATCGAGCCTGTATGCCAATGCTCTAACATTCGTCCTGTAATTAAGACAAAAGGATAGTCTTCATCTGGACGCTCATCAGGTGCCACAATATCAGCAGGGACAAATTGTCCTAAGCCATTATCGCGCTCAAATGTTTCCGTAAAGATAACATCATCACCAGCATCACCCTCTTTAAGACATGGATAGACAATCGCGCCTTCATTTTCTAGGCGTTCCCATGTCATACCTGCCATTGTAGGTACGGCTTTTCGGACTTCATCAAATACTTCTGATGAGTCTTTATAATTCCAATCAAGTCCCATCCGTTTTGCTATTTCTTGAATGATCCATAGATCTTGTTGAGCATCACCCGGAGGTGGCACAGCTTGTCGACCCAATTGCACAAGTCGATCTGTATTGGTAAATGTCGCTGTTTTCTCAGAGTAGGCTGAAGCAGGTAGTACCACATCTGCAAGGTAAGCCGTTTCTGTTAAGAAGATATCTTGCACAACTAAATGTTCAAGCTCTGCTAACGATCGACGAGCATGGTTAGCATCAGGATCAGACATGGCTGGATTTTCACCTTGCACATAAAGACCGGTTAAATCACCAGCATGAATCGCATGCATAATCTCAACAACGGTTAAACCTGGATTACTATCTAGTTCACAGTCCCATAACTCTTCAAAATAAGCATGTGCTTTTTCATCGTCAACAGGTTGATAATCAGGGAATACCATTGGGATCAAGCCCATATCAGATGCGCCTTGAACATTATTTTGACCACGTAATGGGTGTAAACCTGTTCCTGGACGACCAATTTGTCCTGTCATCAATGCCAGAGAAATCAAACAGCGAGCATTATCGGTTCCGTGGACATGTTGAGATACGCCCATTCCCCACAGAATCATTGAGCCTTGTGAGGTGGCATATAAACGAGCAACTTGTCTTAATGTATCAGCAGGGATCCCACAAATTGGCTCCATTAATTCTGGAGTATAGGCTTGTAAATGAGCCTTCATTGCTTCAAAGCCTTCTGTACGCTCGGCAATAAATTCAGGATCGGTCAAATTCTCTTCAATAATGACATGCATTATTGCATTGAGCATTGGTACATCACTACCAGGTTTAAAGGCCAAATGATGTGTTGCTTGGCGAGATAAGTCTGTTGCTCGCGGATCCATCAAAATTAGCTTAGTGCCGCGACGCATGGCATTTTTCATCCATGTTGCTCCAACAGGGTGATTCACGGTTGGGTTGGAACCAATAATCACGATCACTTCTGCTTTCTCAACATCAGAGACAGGATTCGACACAGCACCAGAACCTAAACACTCAAGTAATGCCACAACAGATGAGGCATGACAAAGTCGTGTACAGTGATCAACATTATTGGTTTTAAAACCAGTACGAATCAATTTCTGGAATAAATAGGCTTCTTCATTACTGCCTTTAGCACTACCAAAACCGGCTAAAGCATTCGGGCCTTGTTCATCTCTAATCGAGTTAAAGCCATTAGCTGCAATATCAAGAGCTTCTTCCCACGTTGCTTCTCTGAAGATCTTATTAACATCAGCAGGATCCATTGAGAACTCAGCTGATTTTGGTGCATCTTCACGACGAATTAATGGTTTAGTGAGACGATGTGGGTGATGAACATAATCAAAGCCATAACGACCTTTCACACATAATCGACCTTTATTGGATGGGCCATCGCGACCTTCAACATAGATGATTTTATCGTCTTTAATATTATAGGTCATCTGACAACCTACACCACAAAATGGGCAACCTGAATCTACTTTTCGATCCGGCACCAGCATACCAACATTATCTGCTGGCATTAATGCACCTGTCGGGCAGGCTTCAACACATTCACCACAAGCCACACAGGTACTCTCACCCATAGGATCGTCTAAATCAAATACAATTTGGGTGTGTGTACCACGCATTGCCAAACCAATAACATCATTATTTTGTTCATCACGACAGGCACGGACACAACGAGTACATTGAATACACGCATCCATATTAACCGTAATACCTGGATGAGAGGCGTCACATTCAGGCTGAGTTCTCGCTTCAAAACGAGGTAGAGAAACATCAAGTTTTGATGCCCAATAATCAAGTTCTGAATTTAAAGTATGAGGCTGTTCTGATACATCAGATTTAAGTAGTTCAACGACCATTGACTGAGCTTTTACAGCTCGTTCACTATCAGATTGAACCGTCATGCCTTCTGTTGGTGTACGACAACATGATGGCGCTAATACTCGCTCACCATCAATTTCCACCATACAGGCGCGACAGTTTCCATCAGCACCTTGGCGATCGGAATAACATAGGTGTGGAATATCAATATCTTGCTGTTTGGCTACATCAAGTAATGTTTGCCCTTCTTCAGCAACAACTTCTGTACCATTAAGAGTGAAATTAATCGTTGATGTTAATTCTTCAGGGTTAATCGCCATTATTTCACTCCTTCTGCTGTTAACTCTTCTGGGAAGTACTTCATCACACTTTTCACTGGATTAGGCGCTGCTTGGCCTAAACCGCAAATAGAAGTATCAATCATCACATCAGATAACTCTGTTAATAAGCCTTCATCCCACTGAGGTTTTTCCATCAAGGTAACGGCTTTAGCTGTACCCACTCGGCAAGGTGTACATTGACCACATGATTCTTCTTCAAAGAACTTCATCGCATTGACAGCAAGATGTCTGGCACTGTCTTGGTCAGAAAAAACCACAACCGCAGCACTACCGATAAAACAGTCATATTCTTGTAAGGTATCAAAATCAAGCGGCACATCACCTAAGGAAGCAGGTAATATTCCACCTGATGCTCCACCAGGGAAGTAACCATAAAACTCATGTCCTTCCAACATTCCACCACAATATTCATCAATTAGTTCACGCATGGTAATACCCGCTGGAGCAAGATGCACTCCCGGTTTATTAACTCGACCACTAATAGAGAATGAACGTAAACCAACACGTCCATGGCGACCATGATCAGTCAAACATGATGGGCCTTTTTTAAGAATATCTCGTACCCAATAAACTGATTCCATATTGTGCTCTAGTGTCGGTCTGCCAAACAAACCAACTTCAGCAACAAATGGAGGTCGTAAACGTGGCATGCCGCGTTTACCCTCAATCGATTCAATCATTGCTGATTCTTCACCACAGATATAAGCACCCGCACCACGACGTAAATGGAGGGTAGGTAACTGATCGACTGGAGGATTTTCGACAAGCTTTGCAATCTCAACTTCAAGCATCTCTCTGATCGCAGCATATTCATCACGCAGATAAATATATATATCATGGATCCCTGTCGCCCACGCCGCAATTAACATTCCCTCTAGGAAGCAATGTGGATCACGTTCTAAATAGTATTTATCTTTAAAGGTGCCCGGCTCGCCTTCATCAATATTAACAGCCATTAGTTTAGGCTCTGGCATGCCGCGTACAATTCGCCATTTACGGCCAGCAGGGAAACCTGCACCACCTAAACCACGAAGACCGGAATCATCCATTAGATCCAAAACTTGTTCGACACTATAGCTTCCATTAGTGCATTGCTGGTACGTGCTGTAGCCCTCTTGTTGAAGGTAAGCATCATAATCAGTGATATCTAGTTTTTCTGGCTCAATATTATTGTTTTCAACCGCTTCGATAACCGCATCTGCTTGAGCATTTTCAATAGGGTTCATACCGACAACAGCAACAGGTGCTTTATCACAACGACCAATACACGGTACACGTTGCACACGTACCCCATCACCTAATCCATTTTCTAATGATGAGATAAGGCCTTCTGCGCCAGACATATCACAGCTTAGTGATTCACAAACACGTACCGTTAATGCTGGAGGAGCGACCTCATCTTCTTTAACTACATCGAAATGATGATAAAAAGTAGCCACTTCATACACTTCAGCTTTTGATAACTTCATTTCCCTAGCTAAGGCAACAAGGTGTTTGGCCGAGATATGATGATAAGCATCCTGAATTTTATGCAGGTGTTCAATAAGTAAATCTTTATTCCGGGATTCATCACCCAATAAAGCTTGTACTTCGCTTAATGCTTTAGGGTCAACTTGTCGGCCTTTTCCTACTGCCCTTGGTAATTTAAGCTTATTTCCAGACTTACGAGCGCTAATTTCCTGCTTACTCATCTACAACTCTCTCTTTGGCATTATTTTTAAGCACCAGCTTGGTGCCAAATATTTATTAATCAATCCTTAAAACTACCATGCCCAGAGCTAATTGTGAAGCGCGATCATAGGATTAAAGCAGCAATAAGAATATCGACTAAAATACACATACAAGAAGACCACCAAACACTCACTATTTGATGGTCTCCATTATTATTTCACCCCTAACTGCCCCCCCTAAAAAGTGACATCAACTACTTGTTTTCAATAATTATTCTGAACATCTCATCCTTTAGGTTCAATCTTTCTTTTCCTAAGTGATTAATAAAATCATCACTTGTCGGTTCTTCACCACTTTCAATTCTATAAATATGTTTATCAATCGCTTCATAGCGCTCCATCAAGTGATGGAAAAAGTTATTGCCCGTTTTTAGTGCATGGATTGCATCTTTATATTCAGGCAATTCTTGTGTCAACGGATGGTGAGTTAAAGGCATTGTGAATGCTCCTAGAAAATAAACTTTCACATTAGCATGTCGACGACACTACTCGGTCACTATCGGCCTATTTACTGATCTAGATCAGTCAAATACATTCGATAATTCACGTCTTATTGTTCGTTTTCTCTTCCACTTCTTTTAGCCATAAATCATGATGTTGCTCTGCCCATGACCTGTCAACATGTCCAGTTACCATGCCTTCTAGGGCACCTTCTGTTCCAATCGTAGCAATATATATGTGACCAAATGAAAAGGCAATTAAGCCTAAAGCGGTCACGATATGAATAAGATGTGAAAGTTGCATCACTTCACGTTGCTGATCAAAGTTAGGAAAATCTAGTATTAAGCCTGAAAAACATAGTGCTAATCCCATTGCAGTCAGAGACCAAAACCACATTTTTTCACCTGCATTTAATTTTTCTGCTGAAGGATGGTTGCTACCAATCATGCCGCCGAATTCTTTCATCCACTGTAGGTCAATTTTGTTAAAGAAGTTCAGTTTAAACCAAGAAAATATCATGGATAATAATCCCACAACAAAGACTGGCCCTAAAACATTATGAGTCCATTTAGCAAATTCAGCATAAGTAGAGAAGCCTATATGACCTAATAACGGAATTAAGATTAACCGTCCATAAAGTAGGCTTAAACCCGTGACTGCCAAGATAATAAATAATCCTGCTGTCAGCCAATGCAGTTGACGTTCTTTTAAGGTCCAACGCTCTACAGTCTTGCCTGTACGAGGATGACTCAGCTCAATCTCACCACGCCAAAAATAGAACACGGCTAAAACAGCTAACATTAAACCTAATAACCAACTTCCATATTCGGCAATGGGCCCATTGCGTAATTGACGCCAGTTTTGGCCTGAACCTTGAATTAATTCATTCGTTTCTCGACCTTTAACTGCCGAGTAGCCTTCCGTATTGTTACGAACCATCCGCCAAAAATCTGATCTTGGATTGGAGCTCGGTATTGCTTCTACTTGTTGTTGCTGTTCTTCTTCAGCACTGGCAAAACCCGTAGCAATATACCCCGTCATTGGTAATAAAAATATTGCCAACAACATAATGATCCCAGTCAAACTCATCATCTTTTTGCGTTTGCTTAATGTCATTTAGCGATCCGTTTGAACGTGACGAAAACGTTTAGCCAAAATAGCTTCACGTTGCTCGGCTGTTTGACTGTGAGTATCAATTTTTCCTTTATAACTCCCAGCTTGATGTAATGTCACATCACTATCTTCATAACAAGCAGTCAAACTAGTAAAAGCAATAATTAGAAGTAAGCATCTCATTGTTAATCTTTATAAGCTGTGTTCCAGCCCCATACATCAGGTCGACCTTCACGACGGACGACACGATTTCTGAATAATTCAGAGACCATATCACCATCCCCTGCTAACAGTGATTTTGTCGAACACATTTCAGCACATAGAGGTAATTTCCCTTCTGCTAAACGGTTACGACCATATTTGTCTAACTCTTCGTGTGAATGATCTTCTTCTGGGCCACCCGCACAGAAAGTACATTTATCCATTTTTCCACGCGCACCAAATGCACCTTCTTGTGGATATTGTGGCGCACCAAATGGACAAGCATAAAGACAATAACCACAGCCAATACACATATCTTTATTGTGCAAGACTACACCGTCTTCTGTGGTGTAAAAACAATCAACAGGGCATACTGCTTGGCAAGGTGCATCACTACAGTGCATACACGCAACTGATATAGATTTTTCACCCGGCACACCATCATCTAAAGTAACCACTCGACGACGATTTACCCCCCAAGGTACTTCATGTTCATTTTTACATGCTGTGACACAGGCATTACATTCAATACAACGCTCTGAATCACATAAAAACTTCATTCTAGCCATGTTTTACAGTCCCCTATACGGCACGAATTCGGCATAGAGACACTTTCGTCTCTTGCATTTGTGTAACAGAGTCATAGCCATAGGTAAACACTGTATTACACGACTCTCCCAATACATAAGGCACTGTTCCATCAGGATATTTATCGGTTAAATCTTTACCTTGATAATGACCACCAAAATGGAATGGCATAAATACCACTCCTCGACCTACCCTTGGCGTCACAAATGCCATGACTTTAATTTCTCCACCTTCAGGTCCATCAACCCAAACTTGTTCACCATGCTTAACTCCTGCATCATTTGCATCGGCAGGGTTAATCTCAACAAACATGTCTTGTTGCAATTCAGCAAGCCAAGGGTTAGAACGAGTTTCTTCACCACCACCTTCGTATTCGACTAGTCGACCACTGGTCATGATTAAGGGATACTCTTTACTAAAATCTTGCGCCTGAATCGAACCATAGCGTGTAGGTAAGCGATAGAAACTTCGTCTGTCTTCATACGTAGGATATTTTTCAACTAAATCACGGCGGTTAGTGTACAAAGCTTCGCGATGAATAGGCACAGGATCAGGGAACTGCCACACTACTGCTCGTGCTTTAGCATTACCGAAGGGGGCACAACCATGATTAATAGCAACACGTTGAATACCACCGGATAAATCTGTTTTCCAGTTTTTTCCTTCTGCTGCTATTTTTTCATCAGCAGTCAAATCATCCCACCAGCCTAGTTTTTTCAACATATCTGCGGTGAATTCAGGATAACCATCTTCAATTTCAGAGCCGAAGGTAAACGAACCTTCTGCTAAGAGGTTTTCACCCTCATGTTCAACACCAAAACGAGCTCGGAAGGGTAAACCACCTTTTGCTACTGATTTACTGGTGTCATAAAGCAGTGGCGTTCCAGGATGTTTCATATCAGAAGTGCCCCAACAAGGCCAAGGCAGTCCGTAATACTCACCATCACAAGGGCCACCTTCAGCCAGTAATGTTGTTTTATTAAAGGTATGTAAATTGGCTGCTTGTAACTTCATTCGTTCAGGTGTTTGACCTGTATAACCAATTGTCCACATACCCTTGTTAAATTCACGCGTAATATCTTCAATTAATGGCTCTTCACCATTAACTTTAATATGTTTGAATAATTGATCTGCAAAGCCTAATTTAGTCGCAAACTTATGCATAATGACATGATCAGGTTTTGACTCAAACAAAGGTTCAATGATTTTATCTCGCCATTGCATAGAGCGGTTTGATGAACTTAAAGAGCCATAAGTTTCAAACTGTGTCGCTGCTGGTAATAAATACAGACCATCTTGGCGATCGCTTAATACAGCCGAAATAGAAGGATATGGATCAACGACAACCATCAAGTCGAGTTTTTCCATTGCTGTTTTCATTTCTGGACCACGAGTTTGGCTGTTTGGAGCATGTCCCCATAACACCATTGCTCGGACATTATCATTCTGGGCAATATTGTCTTTATCTTCTAAAACACCATCAATCCATCTTGAGACAGGAATACCTTTAGTATTCATCGGGCTGACATCTTTACCACCTGACTGTTCATATGAACTTTGATCAAAGCGAGATTTAATCCACTCATAATCCAAGTCCCAGACTGTAGACCAGTGTTTCCAAGCGCCTGTTGAGAGGCCGTAATAACCAGGTAATGTATGCGACAAGACACCTAAATCCGTTGCGCCTTGAACATTATCATGGCCACGGAAAATATTCGTGCCGCCACCTGACACACCCATATTGCCTAATGCCAGCTGGAAAATACAATATGCACGCGTATTATTATTACCCGTTGTATGCTGTGTTCCCCCCATACACCAAATAAAGGTACCAGGTCGATGTTCAGCCATTGTTTGAGCCGCTTTTAAAACATCAGCTTCATTAGCACCAGTGACACGTTCAACTTCTTCTGGAGTCCACTTAGCCACTTCTTTTTGAATTTCATCCATGCCATAAACACGTTGATTGATGAACTCTTTATCTTGCCAGTCATTTTTAAAGATATGCCATAACATACCCCAAACAAAGGCGACATCAGACCCCGGACGAATACTAATATAATGATCTGCATGTGCTGCGGTACGAGTAAAGCGTGGATCAACCACAACAATTGGGGCACCTTTCTCTTTCGCCCGAAAAATATGCTGCAACGATACCGGGTGAGCTTCTGCTGGGTTCGCACCAATGATAAATATAGCCTTGGCATTATGAATATCATTATATGAATTTGTCATGGCGCCGTAGCCCCATGTGTTTGCAACGCCGGCTACTGTAGTTGAGTGACAAATTCGTGCCTGATGATCGACATTATTGGTTCCCCAAAGGGCTGCAAATTTACGAAATAAATAGGCTTGTTCATTATTATGTTTCGCACTACCTAACCAATACACTGAATCAGGACCGGACTGTTCACGGATCGATAACATTTTATCGCCGATTTCATTAATGGCTTGTTCCCATGAAACACGCTGCCATTTCCCTGCTACTTTTTTCATTGGATATTTTAGACGCTTATCACCATGGCCATGCTCACGTAATGATGCACCTTTGGCACAATGAGAGCCAAGGTTAAAAGGGTGTTCGAAACTTGGCTCTTGACCGATCCAGACACCATTTTGAACTTCAGCAACGACTCCGCAGCCGACACTACAATGGCTACAGACACTGCGTACTTTTTTGATTTCACCTTCATCATAAGCATGGCGCTTACTTTCTGCAGCTTGGGCTTTCTGCATCATTGCTGGTGTTAATAAGCTCATAAAGGCTGCGCCACCTGCGGCAATACCTGAACCTTTGATAAATGCCCGACGATCAACGCCTGACTTCTGCGTGCTGGGCGTGCTGGGAGTGCTACGTTTGGTTAATTTCATAATAGGCTTTAAAAATCAGCAAGCTGATAATAAGTATTAACGTGTTCCGTACGTTGATACCCTTTGTTTTTGGGGAGGTTTTCTGGCGTTTTTTCAGTAGTCAGCTCTGTGGAAGCTTGCACTAGTGATGGCGTAAGAACTAAGGCGCTTGTTCCACCAATAGCCGTTGCCGTAATCTGGCTTAAAAATGATCGTCGATTAAGTGCTGGGCGTTGAGTCACACTATTCTCCAAAGTAAGGCTTTACAATAAAATACTGGATTAATTAACGACAGCATTTCACCAAAATTAAGTAGCGCCCAGTATCACCTAAACTAGACCTTAAAGCAAGTAAAATCAGCGGTAAACCGATGATTCCAAACTTATAAATCCAGCCCCAAACTGACCTATAACACGATAAAACTCAGCCGTGTTTTTATTTTTCAAATCGTTAAAAAAATCGTTGACCCACGGTGATAAATGTCGTTTGAAAAATTCTTCATCACTGACTATTGGCGTTCCTTCAGCAGTTAAAATCATTCGCATGACATCACACTCAGCAGCAATATGATCTTCTGGCTCTGCCGTGTCTTCTTGTCTTTCAAGTCCCAATTTAGCTAAATCAGTACGTAACTCAGCTAAAGGCTCCTCCATTAAAAATCCTGTTTGATAATAAGAGCTATACGGTATTAACTCGCCATGAGTGACACCTATAAACAAGCGTTGATACTGTTCATTAACATCCTGAGGATCTGATTTTCCTGCAATAGCCGTTAATTGTAACCACAACTTACCCATTGGACTTTCAGGTTCGTTGACTTCAATCGCCGCCAAATTCTCTAGTAACTCTTGATCAGGTGCTGCAGATAATAAACGCGCTAATAAGGCATATGTTTGTGAACGCCAAAGTGTATTTTCATCACTCATCACATAGGTCCTTTGGTCTCATTAAACATTGCTTTCACTCGACAATCTTCACACATTTTTAATCGCTCCAGAGCCGCTCCTTGAAACATCGCATGACCTTTTAATTTAACCATCATGGTGTCGATCATTTTCTGAGTTGCAAAACCTTTATTACAGCTAATGCAATGAAAGATAGCTTCTTCATGTAAGAGTCGATGTTGCCGAGCTTGTTCTCGATTAAAGAGATATTGAGGAATTAAACTAATCGCATCTTCGGGACAAGCCGTTTCACATAAGCCACATTGCACGCAACGATCTTCAATAAAATTCAACTGTGGTTGGTCAACACCATCTAACACTGCTCCAACAGGGCATACTGATACACATGAGTGGCATAAGGTACAGGCCGTGGTATCAATACTTATTTCACCAAAGGCAGCATCACCATCCAATGCCAATTTTTCTATAGGTTTTGCTGAATGTTGATGTAAATGCTCTAATGCAATTGAGATCATTCTGCGTTTATCGTCAACACCTGCAAACTGTGCTTTTTCAATCTTAGCCATCTTAGTGCTGTGAGATAGATGGTCTTTTAACTGCTGAATACTCTTTTCATTATAGAAATTAATAAGATCATTCTCATACGATAAGCCCGTTAATAACTGATTTGTTTTCGCTATTTCTTGCTGCAGTTCTTGCCAGTCATGATTATCCTGACTGCCTGCATCCCATACCGTTATACTGGCTACACCATAGGCCAAAGCACTCAGCCAAAAAGGCATAGCTAATGCAGCAAGCTCTTCAATCGAAAAACAAATAATATGATTATTTAATTGCTCTCCCATTGCATCAATGATCATCTCGCCTTTATCTTTATCATGAATCACTAATTGTGGTGGCTGAGTCTCACTGTCGAAATAGCATTTAAGCATAGCCCGTAAACGGTTCACACTGACATCTAATGTTGGTAGAGCATAACTTATCGCACCGGATGGACAGACAGCAGTACAACTACCACAACCCTGACATAAAGAAGGTTCAACCGATATCACATCAGCCCGGCTACTAATCGCCTCAGCGGGGCAGGCATCGATACATTGAGAACAGCCTTTTAATTCACGTCGTGAATGAGCACAAATAGAGGCTTTATAATTAAAATACCGTGGTTTATCAAATGTGCCAACTAGTTCGGGAAGTTGCTGCAATGCCTCTGCTAGGGCTTGACCATCCTCCTTAGGAGCAAAATAACCTAAGGGTAAAACGGGCACTGTCATGACCGTTTCACTCAATAAATCGAGCACTAAATCAACGGTGAAATGAGTCGAATCAAACTCCACCTTAAACTGACCTAACCAGCCGTTAATAGCCGTAGGTATTTGAGTGCTAGTCTGCAGCTCTAAGCTAGTGAGATGAGGAGTGACCGCCTCAATCTGTTCACTACTCCCAATGATTAATAGTCGTCCTTTAGAATTAAACTCTATTAAATCAACGGGCATTATTTCTCTCTCACCCACTTGTTGTACGTGCTTATGCAAGCTTGTCATCCTCGTTATTATGGTTGTCATCGCCCTGCTGAGAAGAAGTTCTTTCCACTTCATCATCAGCAAGTTTAATGTCTTCTGCTTCAGGTCTTGTTTTTTGTTCCGCTAACGTTAACATGCGCTTCATCTCTTGAGTAACTAGTTTACCGAGAGGATTAAAGCTGGTGAAGTCTTCGTCATATTCATTCATATGATCAACCTCTTGGAATTCTGGCTGACGAAACAAAGCGGCCAGTGCAGATTTTTTTGTATCCGCTTCCACGCCTTCTTGCTGCCAAATAGGTACTGCGTCTTCTGCTAATGTGGAGTCATTATTTTCATTAGTTAGCTCTTGATCCTGCTCAGTATCTTGCTGCTGTTCAGGTGGGGATGGCGTGGTCTCATCATCATGCTCAGCGTGTGGCTCTAATTTCTTCCTAGACCATCGAGATAAAACACCTTCATCTGCTGAGCGTTTATCTACCATGTTTCTGCTCACTACCATGCCACTGTTTACGTCTACGTTTCTTCGGCTGTTCAGGCTTATAGTGCTCTAAAACAAATGCTTCTAACCACTGGCATAATTGTTCCGATAACGGGGCATTAAAAACCTGTTCCCCCGTCTCCATATACGATGCTGCCTCGTCATAATCTACAGTAATCAGTAAAGGTGATAAGGTTTCATCATCTTGACTCGCTACCAAATACACTTTTGGCTGTTCTGAGGTTAGATTATGATAGTAAGAATCACAATGTAGCGGGTAAAGCTGTAAAGTTAGATCAGGCCAAATATGGACTTCACCCTGTGATTCTAAAGTCGCTAATTCTGGGGATGAATACCCCGGAACAAGCCCCTTTAAGATCCAAAAATCGTTACCCCAAGCATGCTGGCTTTTTTGTTTCAGCATGACCGCTGCAACTGAAACGTGATCTGTCGATGATTCCATCATTGTATTGATTAAACTACTTCGCAACTTCAACCTGGGTAACTTTTTGCAAGCCTCTTGGTAATTTATTACCTCGTTTACCTCGCTCACCCGTGTAATGTGCAATATCGGCAGTTTTTAAGGTTAAATGACGTTTTCCAGCATGTAATGTCACACTTCGCCCTTCCGGGATCACGGTAACAGAATGTAACCATTCTTGTTTAGCAATAAATCGTGCTTGAGGAATACCAATCAAACGAACCCCTTTACCCTTATTCAAATAAGGCATTTCGCTAGCAGCAAAAACTAATAAACGTCCATCTCCAGCTGCCACTGCCAGACTATCTGTATCAGGGTTATCTAACCATATTACCGGTAATATTTCCGCCCCTTCTGGTAAGTTAAATAAGGCTTTACCTGCTTTATTTTTTGCTAATAGGTTTTCTAATGTGGTGACAAATCCATAGCCTGCCGTGTTTGATAATAATAGTGGCTTATCTAGTGCGCCGGCTAAAACAGCAACAAAACGAGCGTCTGTTGGCATTTGGAATCGGCCGCTTAACGGTTCGCCTTGTCCCCGTGCAGAAGGCAAGGTATGGGCTGAAACGGAATAGCTTCGCCCTGTAGAATCGAGAAATACAATTTGCTGATTACTACGTGCATTCACTGAGAGCATATAACGATCACCAGTACGGTAATTTAAGGCTTCGGCATCCACATCATAGCCTTTAGCAGCCCTCACCCAACCACTTTCAGACAACACAATTGTCAATGGCTCGGTGGGCAATAACTCCGTTTCACTCAGTGCTTTTGCTGCATCACGATTAACAATTTGTGATCGGCGGTCATCACCATATTTCTCTGCATCTGCAATCAATTCTTTACGAATTAACGTTTTTAACCGTGTATCTGAACTCAGTAATAGCTCTAATTTCTTTCTTTCCTTGATAAGATCATCCATCTCACCACGGATCTTCATTTCTTCTAATTTAGCTAAATGACGTAGTTTTAATTCTAAAACTGATTCAGCTTGACGCTCGCTAATACCAAAGCGTTCCATCAACACTGGCTTAGGCTCATCCTCTGTGCGAATAATCGCAATGACTTCATCAATATTAAGGTAAGCAACCAGCAAACCTTCTAATACATGTAGGCGATCAATGATTTTATCTAAGCGATATTGCAAACGACGACGTACGGTTTCCGTCCGATATGTTAGCCACTCTACTAATAAACTACGTAAATCTTTAACTTGAGGACGACCATCTAGGCCAATCATATTCATATTCACGCGATGACTACGTTCAAGATCGGTTGTGGCAAATAGATGAGACATTAAACCATCAATATCAACACGATTTGACCGCGGCACAATCACCAGTCGAACAGGGTGTTCATGATCAGATTCATCACGAAGATCAGCCACCATAGGTAATTTTTTGTTCTGCATCTGTGCGGCTATTTGTTCAATTATTTTGGCGCCAGACACCTGATAAGGTAAGGCATGAATAATCAGCTCTTCCCCTTCTTTATCATAACAAGCTCGTTGACGTACGCTGCCTCTACCGCTTGTATAGATTTTTACTAACTCTTCAGGTGACGAAACAATTTCACCACTGGTTGGAAAGTCAGGCCCTTGAATATCCTCTAACAACTCTTCTAATTTTGTACTGGGTTTTTTCAATAATCGTAAACAGGCGTTAACCACTTCACGTAAATTATGTGGAAGTATATCGGTCGCCATTCCGACAGCAATACCACTACCGCCGTTTAATAGAATATTAGGTAATCGTGCTGGCAATAATTGTGGCTCATTCATAGTGCCATCAAAGTTAGGCACCCATTCAACCGTACCTTGGCCTAATTCACCCAATAATGTTTGCGCATATGCCGTTAATTTTGATTCGGTATAACGCATAGCAGCGAAGGATTTAGGGTCATCCATCGACCCCCAGTTACCTTGGCCATCAATCAAAGGATGACGATATGAAAATGGTTGCGCCATTAACACCATAGCTTCATAACACGCAGAGTCACCATGAGGATGGTATTTACCTAATACATCACCTACCGTTCGAGCTGATTTTTTATGTTTTGAGGCAGCACTTAACCCCAATTCAGACATCGCATAAATAATACGACGTTGTACTGGTTTTAAACCATCACCGACATGAGGCAAAGCACGATCTAAAATAACGTACATGGAATAATCCAAATACGCTTTCTCAGTAAAGTCTCGAACGGGTAATTGTTCTAAATCATCAACTAATGAACTCATCGTTTACAGGTCTCGTGTCATATTAAACTGTCGCCAAGTCGCCTTGTTCTTCTAGCCATTCTTTTCTATCCGAAGCACGTTTTTTAGCCAATAATCTATCCATCACCTCATTTGTGCTCATCTTTTTGTCATTTTCTTCGTTTGTTTCACTCTCTTCTATCGCCTCGATAGTTAAGCGAATTAGGCGACGTGTATCTGGCGCCATTGTTGTTTCTCTTAACTGTAAAGGATTCATCTCACCTAAGCCTTTAAATCGCTGAACATTCACTTTGCCTTTAATTTTATCTTTCTCGATCCTATCTAAGATAATCTGTCTCTCTTCATCATCAAGTGCATAAAATATTTGTTTTCCGACATCCACTCGATATAAGGGAGGCATGGCAACACAGATATGTCCCTGTTCCACTAGAGGTCTAAAGTGTTTTACAAATAAGGCACATAATAAAGTAGCAATATGAGCCCCATCTGAATCGGCATCGGCAAGGATGCAAATTTTGCCATAGCGTAATCCTGACAAATCATCAGAACTAGGATCAACACCAATGGCGACCGCAATATCATGCACTTCTTGCGAGGCTAACACTTGGCCTGAATCAACTTCCCAGGTATTTAATATTTTTCCTCGTAAAGGCATAATGGCTTGGAACTCTCGTTCACGGCCTTGTTTGGCACTCCCTCCGGCAGAGTCTCCCTCCACTAAAAATAGTTCTGTACGAGTCACATCCTGAGATGAACAATCAGATAGTTTACCTGGTAAGGTCGGACCTGACTGCACTCGTTTTCGTACCACTTTTTTCGCTTGTTTTAAGCGGGATTGAGCGCTGCTGATTGCCAGATCGGCAATTTTCTCACCCTCTTCAACATGGTGATTCAACCATAAACTAAAGGCATCTTTTACTGCTCCAGACACAAAACCAGCACATTGACGTGAAGATAAGCGTTCTTTTGTCTGTCCAGAGAATTGTGGATCTTGTAATTTAACGGAAAGCACATAACAACATTGAGTCCAGACATCTTCAGGTGATAACTTCACTCCACGGGGTAATAAACTACGAAACTCACAAAATTCACGTAAGGCATCTAATAGACCTGTTCTCAAGCCATTAACATGCGTACCACCCTGTGCAGTTGGAATTAAATTAACATAACTTTCTGCTAGCTCTTCGCCTTGCTCTATTTGCCACATCAAAGCCCAATCAACTTGTTCATTATCACCTTTAATATTACCTACAAAAGGGAGTGGAGGAACACAGGGTTGATCTGTCATCATCGAGCTTAAATAACTATTCAAGCCATCTTCATAACACCAGCGGTCTTCAATTTTTTCTTCGCCAGAATAGTCCGTAAACGTCACCACTAAACCGGGACATAGCACTGCTTTTGCTCTTAAGACATGACGCAGACGTGACACTAAAAACTTAGGTAAATCAAAATAGGACTCATCAGGCCAAAAGTGAACGCTTGTACCCGTATTACGTTTACCGACGGTGCCTATTTCTGCTAATTCTTCTACCTTTAATCCATGTTCAAAAGCAATGGCATATTCTTTCGATTCACGGCGTATTTTTACCTCTAGGCGTGTTGATAAGGCATTAACAACCGATACACCCACACCATGCAAACCACCAGAGAATTCATAATTCTTATTCGAGAACTTACCACCAGCATGAAGACGAGTTAAGATCACTTCTACGCCGGGCACACCTTCTTCAGGATGAATATCAACCGGCATTCCACGGCCGTTATCCACTACTTCTAAAGAATTATCCTGATGTAAAATAACATTAACTTGCGTCGCATAGTCTGCGACTGCCTCATCAATACTATTATCAATGACTTCTTGCGCCAAGTGATTGGGCCGCGTGGTATCGGTATACATGCCCGGTCTTTTTTGAACCGGTTCTAATCCCTTTAAAACCTCAATGGCTGAGGCATCATATTTATTCGTCATTGTGATAACTTCATCATAAGAGTGAGTGCTGCCAAAAAGTTTAGATGGAAGGTTAACATACAAACACTCTCTTGATGTCATCGAAACTGCATAAAATTGACAGTACTAACAAATAGAGTAGCATAGAGAATATTAGTATTTACTTATCTTGATAGTATCCAGTGAATAGTCGCTACAACTGTCTTCACCTTTGCAGGAAATATTATTGTAGATAGACGCGTTCTCTTAACAAATAGCCGCCATCCAAAGGGATGAGCTTAACCCTATTTGTCGGAGCTAAGCTATTTCCAGCATCCTTTACTCGTTTATGCCCGCCGATAAAAAACACATCAAAAGGCTTGGCAATAGACTCAACTAAAATTCAAACCTAAAACACAAATTTAGGTCTACATGATAGAAAAGGTTTAACCATGAAAAAAGTACTTTTACTACTAACAATGTTAATTACTCAAGCTGCCCTTGCTGATCAACATCAGCAGTTCACTCAACAAGGTAAAGTAGCCATTAAAGAATTTGCAGGCACGCTCAAAGGAGCCTTAGTTGCTGCAATGAAATCAGGTGGGCCAATTGAAGCGATTAATGTTTGCAATCAAGTGGCCCCCTCAATTGCCGCCGACTTATCACAGAAATATGGTTTTGAAATTGCTCGTACAAGCCTCAAGGTGCGTAATCCAAATAATACTGCGGATAAGTGGGAGCATGATGTTCTACATCAATTTGAAGAGCGCAAACAACAAGGTCAGGATATTAAAACATTATTTATTAATGAAGCCATCACTCAGACTGCTAGTCATGAACTTCGGATGATGAAAGCCATCCCTACTGGTGAAGTGTGCCTCACCTGCCATGGTCGTAAAATTGCTCCCACTATCCAAGCAAGAATTAATCAACTTTATCCTCATGATCAAGCAGTAGGGTTTAGTTTAGGCGATATTCGTGGCTCATTTACAGTGCGTAAGATTATTGACTAAATTAAATAGCAATGTCATTACTCATCATTAATTAATGAATTTATCACTTTATTTATGACCAGAAATAATGATACGGTACATTCGCTAGAATTTAACAATAACAACACTATATTGAGGACAACAATGACACTTTTCACACGACTTCTTACATTGGCCATGATGCTTATGCCAATTCTCGCCTATTCTCATGGTGCTCCACGTTTAAAAGTGGAAGAAACAATCATCATTAACGCTGCACCAGCTGATGTCTGGAATGCAGTTAGAAACTTTGACAGCATTCATGCTTGGCATCCAGCTATTGAATCGACTCAAGCGAGTGGTAATGAAAATGGTGCAACACGCACTTTAACCCTCAGCAATGGCGGAACGATAGAAGAAACTTTGAAAAAAGTTGATCAAGAAAGAATGGTCATGAACTATCAAATTACGAGTATGAGCAATGCTGGAGAAATTGATGATCACGGTACGCCACATGCCGTACCTGTCGTTCCTGTCAGTAAATATAAGGCATGGTTAAGTGTTACGGCTGATGGCGATGGCAGTAAAGTAAGCTGGAAAGGTAAGTTTTTCCGTGCATACCATGGTCATGAAACTGTTCCACCAAAAGAGTTAGATGATAATACTGCAAAATCAGCTATTTCAGCGATTTACACAGCAGGCTTAGAAAGCTTAAAAGCACAATTGGAAAAGTAATTTCCTCTCATTCATAAAAAAAGCCCGTGTAAACTGACGTTTACACGGGCTTTTTTTATGAGAGCTTAAGGTCTTATTTTAAAGAAATGCTTTCTGTTCGACCTTTCTCTTCAACATTTAATTTGCCTTCGCTTGCTAGCCAACCAATTGCACGCTGCACAGACTTCGCATCTAAAACCGTATCCTTAGTGATTTTAGTGACGCTGCTTGCACCATTTTCATCAAGATATTTCCATACTACACCTGCTGCTGTACCAATTGAACCTGCCATTTCATACTCCACATCAACGTTTATTTTACTCAAAAAATACTCTGAGTCCTCCAGCAATCAAAGCATTGTAAGGCTATGATTTTATATTATTATTTATCATCGACATAGAGAACTTCTTCCCGATCTTCTTGTTCATCACTTTCATCTTGAAAACCTTCTTCTTCCCAACTATAGATTTTTTCAATAGGCTTCGGATCGTGGTGTCTAAAAATAATGGCACAAATCATCCCCATTAAAGCCCCAAAAAAATGTGTTTCAAATGAAATTTCTTCCTTTGTCGGTAAAACTCCCCATACCATGCTGCCATAGAGGAAAAAAACAATCATCGACAATGCCATCGCGGGTTTATCCCGTCGTATCACGCCAATAATAAATAAGAAAAACATCAATCCATGAGTTAAGCCACTGGCACCAAGATGATGTGCTTGCCGTGCAAATAACCACACGCCAATACCTGAACCTATATAGATAATAAACAGTGTCCATTTTGCTGATTTAGGGTATTCATAAAACAAAGCAGTGACTAAAATAAACAAGGCCAAGGTATTGGATAATAAATGCTCAAATGAACCATGAAGTAAAGGGGCAACAAGAATACCGGTTAAATGATCGACTTCTAGCGGGTAAATACCATAGCCACTGAGATCAACATTAAAGACTAACTCTCCGCCCTTTATCAGCCATATAAAAACAATCGCAACAATCACTTTTATTGCTATCGGTTTTAAGAGTACTTCTGCTTGCTGCTCCATTAAACTGCCTCTGCAATGGCCTGACAAGCACTCATAATGACTGTTCTTGGCGCCGCAATATTCATGCGCATAAAGCCTGTTCCTACTTCACCAAAACTAATTCCAGGGTTCATTCCTACTTTAGCTTGATGGATAAAAAAGGATTTTAACGCTTCATCACTCAAGTCGAGCTGACGGCAATCTAGCCATAATAAATAAGTACCTTGCGAGGGCATTACGGTTATCTGAGGAAGCGTATCAGCAAAAAACTGTGTGACTTGATTTCGCGTTTCATCGAGATAAACCATTAATTCATCTAACCACTTTTCCCCGCCTCGATAAGCAGCCTCAAAAGCGGTCAAACTAAAAGGGTTACTGGCACTCACATGACCGGCATCTAAGACTTTTTTAATCGCTTGCCACTGCTGACGTTGATTAGTCACTAAACATGACAAACCCAAACCGGGAATATTAAACGTTTTACTTGGTGAAACAGCCGACACAATCGCCACATCATCAGCCAAGGTGGCTAAAGGAATATGTTTATAGTCAGGGTAGATCAAATCAGCATGGATCTCATCAGAAATGATCGTTAAGTCATAGCGACGAGCAATGGCGATTATCTGCTCCAACTCTTCTTGTAACCACACTCTGCCACTTGGATTATGAGGTGAACATAATAATAAACAGGTCGCTCCTGCTGCCGCACACTGCTCTAGATGTTCGAAATCTATCCTATACACACCCTGCTCTAATTTCAGTGGGTTCTCAATAAGCTGACGCTTTGTTTCGGTTACCGCAGCAAAGAAAGGAGGATAAATTGGTGGTTGCACAATAATGCCATCCCCTACCTCCGAGAGCGCTTCAATTGCTGCATGCATTGATGGTACAACGCCAGGACACATTAATATTGATTTTTTATCTATTGTCCAATTATGCCGAGATTGAAACCATTGCTGCATTGCAATAATGGCACTATCGGGATATAGGGTATAGCCATAGATAGGATGCTGTGCTCGTTGCACTAGTGCTTGTGTCACCGCCTCAGGAGCCGGTAAGTCCATATCAGCCACCCATAGCGGCACGATATCTTCCGTTCCAAAATATGCTAAACATGCGTCATACTTGAGGCTAGAAGTAGAATCACGATCAATAATACGATCAAAATCAGTCATTATTTTCTACGCCATAGTGTCAGATCAGATAAGGTATGCTGGAATTTACGACTCGTTTCACGGATAACAAATGGAATCTGTCTCGGTGCTTCTATCAACTCAAAATGATGCTCTAAAAGTGATTTCAGGCCATCCAATGTGGTGACATTTTCACCATCTACTTTACGCCCTCCCAGCCAGTTTTCTTTTTTGGTATGCTCTTCTAACCAGGTGTAAGGAGAGGCGATCACTAATACTCCACCGGAATTGATCCGTTGGTGAATGCTAGTCAAAAATAATGCAGGATCGTATAAACGATCAATCAAATTAGCAGCCAAGACTAAATCATAAGCGGTGAAATATGGCTTCAAATTACACGCATCACCTTGTAAAAACTCAACTTTTTGACTCACCGAGTCTAAGTCTAAATCTTTTAAGTACCGCTCCCGATAATGCCGTAACTCACCTTCATCAGCAATGCTATATCGAATCACCCCTTGCTCAGCGAACTGCACGCCTAAGTTAATCAATCTTGCTGAAAAATCAATGCCTGTCACATGATCAAAATGCTGTGCCAACTCAAAGCTCGCCCGACCCACGGCACAACCGATATCAAGAGCCTTGTCAGCAGGGTGATCTCCTAATGCTTTTATTGCTATCTGAGCCAAAGTTTTAGGGAAATTATCCACATCAAAATAGCGATCTCCATAGTGGAATTCTGCATATTCCGATAACATTTTATCGTCTTCATAATGTGACACCGCTTGCTCCTTTATTCCGTCAGCGACAATATATCGAAAACCTGCATGCTGGAAAAAATGTTTCCGGAAAGCATAGCGGGCTGTTTTTCTACTTTCATTACCACTTGAGATCCACGAACCTCCTTTAAACAAGCCATGACGTCCATCAAACGTGGGCATAGTAAAGTCATCGTAAAAAGGGTGAACTTTAAAACCATCAAAAGGATAGATCGTGGTTTCTGTCCACTGCCAAACATTACCCACGACATCATATAACTGCCCATGAGAGAACTGATTAACAGGACACGGAGATGCCGCGTGATCACAATGAATATTGGCATTCGCTTGTTGACCATTTTGTAATTCATCAACGGTCGACACATCGTATAAACGTTGCCATTCGTCTTCTGTTGGCAGGCGAACAGCCAGTCCAGACTGCTGAGCTTTCCAGTTACAAAAAGCCTTCGCTTCATGGTAATTGACTTCCGCAGGCCAGTCCCAAGGCATATCAATAATTTCAGTCATTAATCGACATTGCCATTGGTCTCCCACTTTAAGCCAAAAACTAGGATGAGTTGCCTGCGAGAACTCCAACCACTGCAAGCCCTCTTGTTGCCAATAAGATTCATCTTGATACGCACCAGCTTCAACAAATTCTAGAAACTCTTGGTTGCTGACTAGAAATTGACTAGCTTGGAATGATTGAACCTCAATATGATGTGAACCATATTCATTATCCCAACCATAAACCTCATCAGAGGTTTTACCTAATTCAACTTGACCCGCTGTGATAGTGATTAAGCTATTTTCAGGGGCCTGATGACTACGTTGTTGCCAAGCTTGCCAAGCAGAATGCGTTTGTATTAATTCTAGCTCTTGCTGACGAATTAGAACGGATGATGTTTCAATATGGATTTGTTCATGCTCAACCCCCATCATAATGGTCCACCATGGGTGTTGCCAATTTATAGGTAAGCTGAGAGGAACTGTCTCAATCAGGGTATTGATGGCCTGTCTAACTTGCTGACGGTAAGCCTTTACTTTCTCTACAGCCGGCCAGTCATAATGCATTTCATTAAGATCATCCCAACTCATTTCGTCCACACCAATAGCAAACATTGATTCAAATTGTGGATTAATTCGCTCAGTAATTAAACCTGCCAAAAGCAACTTATTAATAAAAAAAGTAGCGGTATGACCATAGTAAAAAATAAGAGGATGACGTAATGAAATGGGCTTTTTATAATAAGCCCGATCGTCAGCTAATGTTTCAAACAATGATTCATATCGTTCAAAAGTGGCATTAAAATAATCAGCAATTTCTTGTCGTTTAGCCTCAACATCTTCCCCATTCAGCAAAGGTGTTCTTAAATACTGTTCAGCTAACATTCTTAATCCTTTTTATCTGCAATTATTCGTAGACAGTTATCTCTAACAATCGTTACAACAATAAGTCGTACACTCTGACATCGTTTACAAAATATATTCTTTTGAAAAAATAATCGCTGGAACAGTTTGGCAATATTCATCTATTTCCCATAAGGCCTTACATACTTTCTCAGCTTGGTTTTGCTCTAAATCAGTCCATATTACATGCCACAACAGCATGCCATTCATCTCATAATGTTTAACAAGGGAATAGCCCCCTTCTGTCAGTTGTTTTACAGTAGGTGATATTTTTTTCAATAATGTCTCTGCTTCTTCCTCAGTCTGAAAGGCTCCTAAAATCAGCGTCGCATTGACGATTTCTGTACGCTTAACTTCCTGAACAATCTTAGACTGCTGACATTGATCGGTAGACAACTGCACAACAGGCTGCTGAGATGAATTTTCTTGTAGCTGGCTAATGTTTTTACCCGTAGCCTGATCAGCTTGCTTAAAGGCATCATCTAATAAGGTTATCATCTGCCTAGTTCGCTGTTGATTATCTTTTGCACCTAAAACAACCGCTGTTAACCGCGTTCCGCCACGCTGAACAGAGCTCATAATATTATAAGCAGATGCACAGGTAAATCCTGTTTTTAAACCATCCATTCCTGAATACAGCCGCAATAAACTATTACTATTCTGATACTGTTTTTTATAATCAAAATAGGGCTGTGAGAAGTAATGATAATAATCAGGAAAATCTCGTCTAACAGCCTCAGCTAATAGAACCATATCCCATGCAGTAGTCACTTGGTGACGGTTCGGTAATCCTGATGCATTTTTGAAGCTTGTATTGCTCATGCCTAAACGCCGAGCTTGCTGGGTCATCTTTTTAGCAAACATCACTTCCGTTCCAGCCAAATACTCTGCCAATAAAAAAGCAGCGTCATTCGCTGACTGTGTTGTAACCGCTAAAATAGCTTGTTCAACCGTAATCTGTTCACCTTGCTTTAAACCAAGCTTAACCTTAGCTTGCTTTGCAGCTCCTTGCGTAATAACAATCGCATCTTCTAAGCTAATCGTATTCTCTTGCAGGGCTTGAAAGGTTAAATACAAGGTCATCACCTTGCTAAGTGAAGCGGGATACCAGAGATGATTAGCATTTTCTTCACTCATCACCTCACCTGATGCTGAATCAATCACAATACTGGCTGTCATCGCCTGTGCTGGCAGATGAAAGGCTAACAAATAAAAACAGAGAAACAAGGTACTCCAGCAGAGTCTTTGCTGATTATTTTTCTGCCGACACTTTGTTTGAGACAACACCATTTTGAGCCTCTTCTATTTATTATGTTGAGTCAGCCACGCTATTTTTGCTGATGATTCGACTGAACAACTCCATTTGTAAGCCAAATTAATGGTTTCAGCACAGGCATAAACGCCATGTCCTTTAACAATAGCCACTTTATGATCAACGAGGCTATTTGCTATTGCAGCAGGAGCTAACTCTACATAGTGTTCATAAGGGATGGAGATTACAGGGACTGTTGGGAAATAATACTGCCCTTCAAAATCAATTGGTGAAAAGTCTTCGCCTTTAAAACTTAATGATATTGCATGGGGACCGTGGCTATGCATCACAGCTTTCACATCTGGGTTACGTTGATAAACCTGAATATGTAGAGCGGCATCTAATGAAGCCCCCTCCTCAGTTAAACCATCAATATGGCATTTAACTAAATCGTCTACCGCCAAAGTATCCGCACAACAACCGGTGGGGGTCAGCCAAATTTCATCATGAAATCGGAAAGAAGCATTACCACTATGAGAGTCGTTACAGCCATATTGGCGTAACCAGTGATAATGATCGACTAGTTGTTGTTTTAATAACTCACGACTCATCAGTATCCCCTGCCGCCAGATTATCAATATGTCGTAACCATTGCTGGGCTTGATTACGTTCATTATCAAAGCCACTGGCCTTAATAAACTGCCTCTTAGCTTGTTGAATATCATCTAAATGAAAGTAGGTCATGCCCAATAATAACGCTGCTTGGCCCACCTTAGTATCAGATAGTTTTTGTATACTATTGTCTAAAGGGATCGCAGCCTTGTCCCATTGTTCTAAACCAAACAACACTCGGCCTAATTTCAAATCTGTTTTACCACTTTCATCTAAAGCCACCACTTGCTGTAAGACATCAGCGGCACGTTCAGCTTCTTTTGCTGCCAGCCAACTGTCAGCCAAGCGATTTAAGTTATCAATATCCGCCTGTATCACACCAGATTCTATGCCCTCGCTCAGTAATTGCGCTGACTTATAGGGAATATGAAGGTATCGATACATATCAGCCATATTGACCAAAATTTTGCTATCTCCCAACTCTAATCGTTGGGCTAACATTTTCACTGCAAGGCCCGTGAACTCCTTTTTTTGCTGTAAATATAACGCTGATAATTGAGCCCAATAGGTTTTCTTATATGGGTAGAGAGGCACGACCTTCTCTAACACGGTGATGGCCGACTTATATTGCTTCAACTCTAAATGAGCTGATAATAATATTTGATACCATGATTCCTTTGCCGAAGCGTCCCTCTTAATCGCGGTATTGATGTATTTAATTGTTTTTTTATACTCTTTGACCCGATAGTAAGCACTCGCAATCAATACATAAGCACTATTCGGAGGACTCGCTTCTTTTTCTAACCACTGCTCTAACAAACTAATACCCTCCCTGTATTGATCATCAGCCAGTAAGAGCTGCGCTAAATTATAATGCAGATCATGGATTACTTTTTCAGGTAAGGCATGGGTATCTAAGGCTAATTGAAACTGTTTACTGGCCTGAAGATAATTCTCTTGAGAGGAGTATAAATAACCTAATGTCTGCCGCACAACAGCCACATCATATGACTCTGCCGGCAGCTGTTTGACTAAATCATTTAATTTTTTTTCAGCTTCGCTTAATTGTTCATTAGCCATTAGCTCCTGAGCACTACTCAAAGCCTTATACGTTTTCTCAGTCAGTAAATACTGACTCTCTTCTTCAGCCATACCCTGCCATGACAACATTAAAGTGACTAGCAGGAATAGGCTTCTAAGGGGGGCTAATTTTTTCATCTATTGAGCCAACTTAAATTCAATTTCTTGTGTTGCCTGACGTTCAACAGGCTGCCCATCCACTACTTTAGGTTTAAACTTCCATTTTGCAATCGCTTTTAATGCTGCTTTATTAAAAATAGTCTTTGTTGTCGCACTTACCACAACGGCATCACGTACTAAACCTTGTTTAGTTATGGTAAATGCCACCGTAACGACTCCTTCTAATCCACGACGAGAAGCCGAGCGAGGATAGCGAGGTGGAATACGAACTAAGGGAATGACTTCATCATCCATCATGGGCGCAGCAACAGGTACAGGCGCGGCAATAGGAGCAGCATTAGCGGCAAAGTCGCCTAGATAGGGCCCACCAGCAATATTAAGCGGCACATCAATTCGGGGCACATCTAATTTAGGCGTCGGTGCATTTAATTTTTCTGCCTGTGGTGCCGGAGCTTCAGGCGGTGGTGGCGGCTTTTTCGGTGGTGGTGGTTTTTTCGGTAATTCTCGTTTTTTAGTCTCGGTCAATGTATCTCGTTTTAAACGAACAAAGTCTAATAAGCGAATATCTTCTGTTACTACTCGCTCAATACTTTGTGCTGATGTCATCTGTTGCATCAAGGTAAATAAACCAAGATTGACTAATAAAGCCAACAGCAAACCCATAGTTAGACGCATTTAATAACGCCCTTAATCACGTTCAGCAGCAATAGAAACATTAGCCACGCCAGCTAGTCGAGCTTGATCCATCACTTCAATTAACAAGCCTGTTTTTGACTCTTGATCTGCCAAGATAATCACCGAGCCTTCAGGGTTTTCAGCATGCATACGTTCAACATTAGCCCGCACTGCTCGGCGGTCTATCTGACGTTTATCCATCCACACTTCACCATTTGGTTTAATCGCAATCAAAATATTTGCATGCTCTTTCTTAACAGCTGTTTTTGCTGACGGACGACTCACATCAACCCCCGTTTCTTTTACAAACGAAGTGGTCACAATAAAAAATATCAATAGAATAAACACCATATCAATCAATGGAGTCATATTCACTTCTGCAATCGCGCCACTTTGGCGATGTGAGTGCCTGTTTCTCATAATTTAAGTCCTAGCCATCCTATTTAGTCCCTTCTTAATGAATCAGCAACATTATCAACCGAACGAGTCACTCGCTGTTCTAATTGAGCACTAAAATACAGTCCCGATAAGGCCGCTAATAAGCCGCCCATTGTGGTGATCAAGGCAACAGAAATCCCTCCTGCCATTCCCCTCGCATTCCCCGTACCAAAGACGGTTAACACATCAAAGGTTTGAATCATGCCGTCTACCGTGCCCAATAAACCTAACATTGGCAAGGCAGCAATAAGGGTACGAATAGACATTAAATTTTGCTTTAATGCCATTCTATTTTCAGCAATCATACCTTCACGAATTTTATGAGCATACCAACTGCTGCGTTCAGTTCGATGGTGCCACTCTGTTAACATCTCTTTAAACTGTGAGGGGTGGACAAAATAGACAAATAAATAACGTTCGATAATTAATGTCCACATCACTACTGATGCCAATAAAATTAGCCATAAAACCAACCCGCCACTTTCTAGTAGCAGTTGAATATTAAATAGATTATTGCTCAGAGATTCCATTTTGACTCTCTGCATTACGTGCAATTAATGCTGCACTTTCTTCATCTAATATTTGCACTAAACGGTTACTTTTCCCTGAGATTGCACTGTGAATTAACAAAATAGGAATCGCTACCGCTAAGCCTAACTCAGTCGTCACCAACGCTTGAGAAATACCACCTGACATCAACTTAGGATCGCCGGTGCCAAATAAGGTGATTGATTGGAATGTTTCAATCATGCCTGACACCGTACCCAATAGCCCTAACATTGGAGCGATAGCAGCTAAAACAGCTAAGGTGATCAAGCCACGTTCAATTTTGGGGATTTCACGTAAAATGGCTTCATCTAATTTTAACGATAATGTTTCCACATCATTCTCTTTATCGTCGTTATAAACAGATAAAATACGACCCAATGGATTTTTGGTATTTGCCTGTGTATTTTGCTGTTGCAGTGTCACGCCACGGCCTACTAATGTTAAGTAAACAAAACGCTGTAACGCTATAAGCAAACCTATTACACCTAGAAGCAAGATAATGTATCCAATCCAACCACCTTGTTGTATACGTTCTTTTAAATCAGGAGATTGCACTAATAAGGCCATTAAGGCACCACGAGTAGGATCAATAACAACAGGCTGAACACTGTCATCATTTATGGCAGAAAAGTCAGTCACCAGATCTCGTAAACGTTCAACAGGCTGACGACCTAACTCAACCAAACTTCCCGTTTCAGGCAAATAGCGTAGAAACTTTCCATCGGTAAAGGCCGTAAATACGCCAACACGAGTAACTTCACTCTCTTCAATATGACCTTCAGCAGTAATCACTGGCACTGAAAAACGACTGACCTTAGCTGACTCGGTCATTTCTTCTTGTAGTAATAGCCAAAACTGATGTAATTCTTGAATGGTCGGTTGCTGTTTACGTTCAGCCATTGCCGTTAAGAACTCACCACGATTTTCTTTTTGTGCAGAGATCATCGAGCTTTCTAAAACACCGCGGCTATCATTCGCCATCTGGCGCGCGGTACCGAATAGTTCACCCAATGAACCTGACTTTTCTTTCAATAAGGTTTCTTGGGTGATCAAGGTTTTCTCATAATCTTGAAAAGCCTGATTGAGTTGACTGGTTCTTTGTTCTTCGAATGCAAGCTGAGTTTTAGCATCTGCAAGGAGTTGAGCTTGGCCATCACGTGCAGTTACAAACTCTGCTTCACGCAGTTTATTGTGTTGTTGCTCAAGTACTCGCTCACGCTTAACTTGTTTGAGTAGTTCATCCAAGTTTGCAGGTTTGTCTGCCGCCATGGCGAAAGGCAAACCCATAAAAGCGAATAAGGCCAAGGAGATTAGTATTTTCATTGTGCCACCTCCGCGGTTTTAACCGGCAGCACGAGTAAATCTGGTGGCAGTTGTTTTTTGGCGACTTTTAGCCCTTGTGAGATAGATTGGCGATAGCCATCATCCAGTTGTTGCCACTGACCTTGATGCCAGATTCCCGCCTCTAAACCATCTAAGCTTAGATAGTACAAACTGACACGTCCAATCCGCAAAAATTCAACCGTTCTAGTCTGTCCCTCTGCTAGCATTAATTCACCACGGTATGCTTCAATCGTACGGCCATATTCGGTTTCAACTTGATACGCTTCAAGAATACGGCGATATTTCTCTGCTAAACTGACATCAGCACGTTCCATTAATGTTTGTAGCTGTAAAACACGTAGCTGGCGTTCTTCGGGTAAGAAAGGAATATCTAAAGAAACAAACTGAGCCATGGTCTCAATCATTTTTAACATTAAGGGCACAATATCACGCTGTGTTGTTTCAATATTACGCAATTGCAAGGCCATTGAGTCTAATTCGCCTTTTTGCGAAACAACCAGCTTATTTAATTGCTCGTTATAAGCCCGCAAACTTTCTATTTGCCTTAAGGTTTCACGATATTCTGCCAACATTTGAATTGTCTCATCTGACAAGTTATCAACGTGTTGTTGTGAATTTTGGGCAGCCATATCTGTTTTGACTTGTGTTTCTATCGCATGTTCAAGGCTTCCAGCCCATGCGAGCGTTGAACTGATAGCAAACAATGACACCGCAAACCAGTGCGGTTTAATCCCTAGCGTTTTATGCATACAATAATCCATCAAGATGATAGTCAAGTCTTGTAAATTTACAAGCTTTTAAGTATCAAAAAATCAAACGCTAATCATAGCAAGATAATGTGGTTAAGGGGAGACGCCAAATAGAAATAAACACAGATTTTAGGCAAAAAAAAACCAGACGCTAGGGTCTGGTTAAACCTTCAATAGAAGGAGAGAGAAATATAAGTTATTCAGAAGCTGAATTCCTAAAACTTGTGACATAGAATACAGACTACAATTCATTTCTGAATGAGTGACTTATCCCAATATATCGGGAAGTGTTTCCCTTTTTCTCTCAGGCTTTAATTCTACTGGTTTAGCTGGATAATCCATGGCTGATTGCAAAGCGCATCAACTCAGCTGTTTTATTAATATCTAACTTACTTTTAATTTGTGTCAGGTTATTTGCGACAGTTTTATAACTAATTCCTAACACGCCTGCAATTTCAGTCATGCTTTTACCTTCACCTAGTAAACGTAAAATTTCTAATTCTCGGCGAGATAAATCACTGAGAGCACTCGTACCTGCTCCGACATTCAGCATCGCTAATTGCTGTGCCGTATCCGGGCTTAAGTAGCTTCCTCCTGCTAATACTTTTTCAACGGCTTCAACCAAATGGTCAGCCGCATTATTTTTAGTGATATAGCCTTTGGCTCCTGCTTGCATCGCCCGTGATGCAAAAACAGGATCTTCATGCATACTAAACATTAATACTTTGGCATTTTCTCGGTTTGCCCGCATTTTCCTTAATATTTCTAAGCCGCCCAGCCCTGGTAAAGTAATATCCAACAGTACCATATCGGGGTAAACCTCTTGGAATAGGCGATAGCCTTCTTCACCTGTCTCAGCTTCCACCACTTTGGCTGAAGGAATTTGCTGAATAAGCTGACGACAGCCAGCTCTAACAATAGGATGGTCATCGACCACTAAAATAGTTATTGTTTGCTGCATTATTTACTCTCTATTATTTAAAGGTATCAAAACGCGTACTTGCAGACCATGGCCTTCTTCAGTATCAAAGGCAATCCGTCCACCCAAAGCTGAAACTCGCTCACGCATACCTATCAAACCAAAACCTCTAATGACATCCGCTTTCAGACCAATACCATCATCGGTGACGGTGACTTTCAAATTATTCTTATCTACTCGAAGTTCAACTTTGACATGTTTGGCTTGTGCATGTCGCACACAGTTAGTCGTACACTCTTGCACCAAACGATAAACCGTTACTTGAATCGTATCGGCTAAGTTTCGACAGTCTCCAACAAAATCCCACTCCCAGTCAATTTCCGGCTGCCTATCTCGCCAATTACGGAGCATGTCTCGCAGTGCATCTGTTAAGCCTAAATCATCTAATGTCATCGGACGTAAACGACTTAACATTTTTCTCACCAATGATTGAATATGGTTGGTGATCGATTTAACGGAGTCTACTTTACTCTCTATTTCACCTAATAAATGCTGTTTAGCCACACGATCTATATCGGCCAAATCAACCCGGATCCCAAATAAACACGGGCCTAATTCATCATGTAGCTCACGAGATAAATCACGCCGCTCCGTTTCCTGTACCTGCAACATATTACCGGCCAAAGTATGATTTTCTACAATCGTTTTTTCTAATACAGTCGCCATATGATTGAAACGATTTTGAATAGGGGTGAGTTCTTGCACAGCAGATGTTTCTACTCGGGCTGAGAAATCGCCTTTTTCTAACCTGCCTAGGGCATGGTCGAGTTCTTCTAATGGTTTTAAACCTTGACGTAAAGCCATATAAATAAGGATAAGGATTAAAATCAAAAAGAAACTTCCCAGCCAGAATAAAACCAATACATCTCGCCACACTTCATGGACTTCATCACTCGGATCAGCTTCCACCACAAGGTAACCATATGATTTGCTCCCTTTGGTGATTAATCGCCTAAAAGCAACGGTTTCTGGCTCCATTATTTTAATAAACCAGTTTGGTACATCTTTAGGTTTGTGAATAAATCCACTGTATTCCTCATTCCCTATAAGAGGAGCACCATTCATATCTTCAAACCAGGCTCGAATATGACGTGTATTTCTAACACTTTCTACAATCAACTTTAGTCGTTCACCCAGATCATTAGAAAAACGTAAAGTAGGCAAGGCATTTATCAATAAGCCTTTTGATAATTGTGTGCTTGACTCCATCTCCGACACCAAGGCTTGACGCGCATTCTTGACCATAAAAAACCCCGCAGCCGCAAAGTTAATTAACAAGATTATGGTTACTATGATGACAATTCGGAACTTTAAACTCATATTCAGTCAGTATTCTTACTAAGATTAAGCTAGAATTATCGCACATATTTAATTAGAGACCTTTTAGGAATCATTCATGCAAACAAATCACGACCTTTTTTCGCAAGCTCAGCAACATATTCCCGGCGGTGTAAACTCCCCTGTTCGTGCCTTTAAGGGCGTTGGTGGAGACCCGATCTTCTTCCGTGAAGGTAAAGGAGCATGGCTCACTGATGCGGAAGGAAAACGTTATATTGATTATGTTGGTTCTTGGGGGCCAATGATTCTGGGTCATGCGCATCAAGAAGTCATTCAGGCTGTACAACAATCTGTTACCCACGGTTTAGGCTTTGGAGCCCCGACTGAGATTGAAATCGAAATGGCTGATCTTTTATGTAAATTAGTACCGTCAATGGAATTAGTTCGCATGGTTAGCTCTGGTACAGAGGCGACAATGAGTGCCATTCGTCTTGCCCGCGGTTACACCAATAGAGATAAAATTGTTAAATTTGAAGGCTGTTACCATGGCCATGCCGATTCATTATTAGTAAAAGCAGGGTCAGGCGCATTAACATTAGGTGTCCCTTCATCTGCGGGTGTTCCCGCATCGCTAGCAGAACATACGCTCACATTGGTCTATAACGATCTTGATTCAGTCCGCGAGTGTTTTGCCGAATGTGGCGATCAAATTGCCTGCATTATTGTTGAGCCTGTTGCCGGTAATATGAATTGTATCCCACCTAATGAAGACTTTTTACAAGGTCTTCGTGAGATCTGTGACCAATCGGGTGCCGTACTGATATTTGATGAAGTAATGACAGGCTTCCGTGTTGCTTTAGGCGGCGCGCAGCAACACTATAATGTCACTCCAGATTTAACCACATTAGGTAAAGTGGTCGGTGGTGGCTTACCTGTTGGTGCCTTTGGTGGTAAACGTGAAGTCATGGAGTGTATCGCACCGCTTGGCCCTGTTTATCAAGCAGGTACATTATCAGGAAACCCAATTGCAATGGCCGCAGGCTTGGCGACATTAAAACAAATTCAAGCAACTGATTTTCATAAAGATCTAGATGCTAAAGCTAAAGCATTAGTGACAGGGTTACAGCTCGCAGCAGATAAAGCGGGTATCCCTCTAACAACCAATCAAGTGGGTGGAATGTTTGGCTTTTTCTTCACCCAAGAAAAGAATATTTCAAGCTTTGATCAAGTTGTTGCCTGCGATCAAGAACGGTTCAAAAAATTCTTCCACGGTATGTTAGAGCACGGTGTTTATTTAGCACCCTCAGCCTTTGAAACAGGCTTTATTTCAGCAGCTCATGGTGAGGCCGAAATTCAAGCAACATTAGATGCTGCTGAGAAAGTCTTTGCAACGCTATAAAAACGGCATTTTTCAACCTGTTTTACCAGCCTTAGCGACCTTGCTTTGGCTGGCTTTAATCATCCTATTGCTCATCTTATGGGATGTGAAAGTACGCTTTGGACTCAGGGGAATTCTACTCCCCTATTTAATACTCTTTTTATCTCCCTATGTGTTTAATCGAGTAGCCCCTCATTTTCGTCGAGTCCATCACTTTGTCCTCTTCCCCAGTCTATTTATTTCATTAGCGTTTAGTTATTACGCTACGCATCACTATGATGACAATATAATGGTCATGCTTATCAGCTATGGCACTATCGCGGGCTACCTTATTTTTATCAGTTTATTCTTATCTGCATTGGCACTAAGATATTTTCGGAGACCATCATGAATACACTCTACTGGCATGATTATGAAACCTTTGGAATTGATGCGCGTTATGATCGTCCATCACAATTTGCAGGTATTCGTACCGATGAAGATCTCAATATCGTCGGTGAACCTTTAATGATTTACTGCCAACAAGCCAATGATAGTTTACCCAATCCTCAGGCCTGTTTAGTCACAGGCATTACCCCACAAGAAGTAAATGAAAAAGGGGTGCCAGAAGCAGAGTTTATTAAACAAATTCATGATGAATTTTCTCAGCCCAATACCTGTGGTGTCGGCTACAACAGCTTAAACTTTGATGATGAATTTACCCGCTTTACCCTCTATAGAAATTTTTATGATGCCTATGCCCGTGAATGGCAAAATGGCAACTCTCGTTGGGATATTATCGATATGGCTAGGCTCACACGAGCATTACGCCCTGACGGTATAAATTGGCCAGATAGTGCAGAGGGAAAACCTAGTTTTAGATTAGAAGCACTAACCGCAGCTAATAATATTGAGCATCAAGGAGCTCATGATGCTTTAGCCGATGTTCATGCCACTATTGCGCTTGCCAAACTGATTAAAACAGCTCAGCCCAAACTCTATGACTTTGTTTATCAAAATAGGCGAAAACAAGCGGTGTCTACACTGCTAAACGTGCATGATCGTATACCTGTTATCCATGTCTCTAGAATGTATCCCAGTGACTATTGTGGCACGGCATTAGTCGTACCTATAGCCAAAGATCCTAACAATAATAATGGCATTATCGTCTATGACCTTCGTCATAATCCTGATGCATTTATTAATGAGGATGCAGACACATTACGACAATGGTTATACACTCCCACCGCTGACTTGCCTGAAGGGGTAACAAGACCAGCCTTGAAAACATTGCATATTAATAAGTGCCCGGTTATTGTTCCTGAAAATACGTTAAACGATGCGGCTGCAGAACGTTTAGATATAAACCGAGAACAACACTATCAACATTTACAGCAACTTAACGCTGCTGGTGATCTTAGTCAGAAGATAAATGAGATTTTTGCCAAGAGAGATTACGAATCACAAGATGATCCTGATGCTGGCCTCTATAGTGGTGGTTTTTTTAGTGATAATGACAAACGTAAAATGGAATTAATTCGCAGTGCTGAACCACATCACTTATCAGCCTTATCGATTCCTTTTGACGATCAACGTCTGCCGGAGATGCTATTTCGCTACCGTGCACGTAATTGGCCTGAACATTTATCTGCTGATGAACAACAGCAATGGCAGCAATACTGTCAGCAACGATTAAACTCTGACAACCCTAAGATCCTGTCATTCTCTCAATTTGAGAATGAGATTGAAAGCTGTCGAGGCGCTGAGCTTGAACCGCAGCAAGATAAATTATTAGATCAACTTATTACCTATAGTGACACCTTAAAAGAGCTTACTTAGGGCGAGTATGAATGCTGGTGTCAATTCGATATAACAGCATAATGAACCAGAATAAACCGGTAAGAAACAGGCTGTCTAACACGCCTTGCCACTTCTCGAGTTTATCTTGCTCATGGACATATAATTCTTCTTCATAGCCATCTTCATTTAAGTATTCCAATGAAGTAAGTCTTTCATTTTCTTCCAAGAAAACAATGATTGCTTGGTCGATAGCATTTTCAACAAGGCCGTATTCCAAGTCTATATTTTCATCATAAAGCGGTAAGTTATACGCATATTGTTGAAACTCTTCATCATTCAACATGATAGCGATCCACCTGGCTAGCGGAGTCGCATCCCCGGCAATTTGTGGCAGTTCTAATTCAATAAACCATTGAACATAATCATTTTCTTTATCATGCAAGCCCTGAATGTCTATTCTTTCAACATCGAATTGAGGGTGTTTGCTAATAAAAATGACGATCGCATTGGCTAAGGCGTTAAATAAGCTATCATCCTTCGTATTGTCTATTGGTAGTGCAGCAATAATAGCCTTAATATCCTCATCACTATGAACCGTTGCTAGCGGTGATTCAATTGAGGAAGATTCGACTATGGCGGCCTTATATTCCTGCCACAAATCATCTGTCGAGCCTTGTTTTACTTCTACATACTGAGGCGCATCTAATAGAAGCCGAACATAAGCAGCTGTATGATATAAACTAATTAATGTGGCTATAAGCAGTACTAATAGACCTATTTTTCTCAATAAATTCATCACTCTATTTTCAATTGAAATATAAGTATCCATGCCCACTCCACGATAAGAATTAAACGCTCAATCGAGTGTAACACTATTATTTATCATATAGCTAAACGAAGCCTAGCTGTTTCCGTTAAAATAGTCGGATGACCACCTCTTCTGCCATTATTCTCAGCACACTGAATGCCCGCTATATGCATACGGCCTTTGGTCTACGATATCTGTATGCCAACTTGGGCGACTTACAAAGTCAGGCTGAGATTATCGAGTTTACCATTCAAGAACTCGCCATTAATATTGTAGAACGCTTACTGCAACAACAACCCAAAATAATTGGTTTTAGTGTCTATATTTGGAATGTCAGCGAGGTGAGAAAAGTCGTCGCCATGCTCAAACAAATAGCCCCTGATATTACGATTGTTCTCGGTGGCCCTGAAGTTAGCCACACGCCCGATTGTCCTGATATTGTTGAGCTAGCAGATTATATTATTTCTGGTCCAGGAGAAGTCAGCTTCACCGCACTCTGTCATCAAATACTCAATGATGACGCACCTGCACAGAAGTTTATTGAAGGAAAAGCACTGCCTCTAGATGAACTCGTTTTACCTTATCAATATTACAATGATGATGATATCGCTAACCGTCTTATTTATGTTGAGGCATCACGGGGCTGTCCATTCAAATGTGAATTCTGCCTGTCTTCTTTAGATAAAACTGTCACCGCATTTCCCTTAGCTCCTTTTTTTGCTGAAATGGAAAAACTATTGCAACGTGGCGTACGTAACTTCAAATTTATTGATCGCACATTCAATCTCAAAGTCAGTACCAGTGTGGCTATTTTAGAGTTCTTTTTAGAAAGAATGACTGATGACTTATATCTGCATTTTGAAGTTGTCCCTGATAATTTACCAGACAAGCTCAAACAAATATTACAACGTTTTCCTGACAATAGTCTGCAATTTGAGATTGGGGTTCAAACCTTTGATCCTGAAATCCAAAACCTGATTAGCCGTAAACAAAACAATGAAAAAAGCAAAGCCAATATTTCATGGTTGAAAGAAAACACCGGGGCACATTTACACACCGATCTTATCTTTGGCTTACCCAGTGATAAGCTAACAAACTTTGGTGCTAGTTTTGATCAGCTAATTGCCTTACAACCCCATGAAATTCAACTCGGCATACTCAAGCGCTTACGTGGCGCTCCACTTAATCGTCATAATGAAAGCTATCAACTAAAATACAATCCCGAAGCGCCCTATAATATTCTAACGACAAAAGATATTAATTTTATGGACATGCAAGCTGTTAATCGTTTTGCTCGCTATTGGGACATGATTGGGAACTCAGGCCGCTTTATCAATACATTGCCATTGATTCTGGCTGACAAGCCCTTCGACCATTTTATGCAGTTATCACAAGCGATATATCAGCTTGCAGGAAGCTCGTGGAAAATTGCCCTCAAACGTTTATTTGAAATGATGTATACCACTCTAACCGTTGATTTCAAGCTAAATGAAGCGGATGTAAAACAGGTATTGGCCTTAGATTATGCTCGTTCAAAATTAAAGGGCATTCCGAATTATGAGCTCGAGGTAGCAGTGGTAAAACAAAAGAAACAAGGTGTGGCCAACAAACGCCAGCTGTCACATCAATAACATTAAGTTAAACGATTAACTTAGATAAGGTTCTAAAATGTTCATGTTTCGCATCTTGTAACCATTCAAATAATACCGATTCCGTATTACAGATCACCACGCCTGCTTGTGCGAGTCTTTGCAGTGCATTATCTTTATTCTTTTCTGTTCTAGAGCACACCGCATCTTCCACCACAAAAACATCAAAGCCTTGAGATTTTAATTTCAGTGCTGTCTGCAACACACAAATATGTGCTTCCATCCCCGTTAAAATAACTGAGCGACGATGGCTGCTACGAAGCCGCGCCATAAAGTCAGCTTGATCGCTGCAAGAAAAACATGTTTTTTCTATTATGGTTGGAGAAGAGACATCATTTAATAAGTCAGGGTGAGTTGGACCTAAGCCCTTGGGATATTGTTCGGTGATCGTAATCGGCACATCGAGCAAATTTGCAGCCTGCAATAGTATGCTTGTCTGATCGATTATCATCTGTTGATCACTGTCAGACATTGCACTTATTAGACGCTCTTGACTGTCAATAACAACCAGAAAAGAATCTATTTCTTTAACTATCATCGCTGACTTATTGTCCTACTAACCACTGATTAATCTGGTTTAAATCATTCAAGCTTACCGTCCCTGCGGCTTGTTTTAAACGCAAACTAGACAGAATATAATCATAACGAGAACTCGCATAATCTCGACGGGCACGGAATAAATCACGGCGGACATTTAATACCTCTACCGTTGTTCTGGTCCCGACTTCATAGCCTGCTTCCGTTGATTCTAAGGCCTTTTCACCAGAAGCCACAGCTTGTTTAAGCGCCTTAACTCGGCTTATACCAGAGATAACACCGTTATAAGCTTCTCGGCTCTGCCGAACAATTGTACGGCGCTGTAACTCTTCATTCTGCATGGCTTGGTTTAGGCGATGACCTGCTTCTCGTGTTTGAGACTGCACACTTCCACCTGAATAAAGTGGCAAGTTAAACTGCAGACTAATACTCTCTTGATGGGTTTTACTGCTGCCTCCAAAACTACTGTCACTTTGTGAGCTATAACTTTTTTGTCCGACAATATCTAAGCTAGGATAGTGGCCACTTTTTTGTAATTCAATATTCTGCCCAGCATTATCAACAGCTGATTTTGCCACTCTTAAATTAGGGTTCTGATTTAAGGCAACATTACTCCACTCATTAATATCTAAGGGCTCTGGGCTAATCAAAGGAGTTTCGTCTTGTAATACCGATAAGGAGTCTAGATATAGGCCCACTGTTTCACGTAATCGCTCTTTACTATTCGCTAACTCATTTTCAGCTGAAATCACGGCAGCATTAGCAATATCATAAGCTGCTTGAGATTCGACAACATCGGTTATCGTCGCCAACCCTACATCAAAACGCTGCTGAGTTTGTTCCAGTTGTAGAGAAATAGCTTCACCTTCGGTAATAGCAAAAGTCACATCATCTTGTCGTCCAAGCACACTAAAATAACGTTCCGCCACTCTCACGACTAGGCCTTGTTCGATAACTAAATAACTCGCCTGTGCACTTTCAATGGCAATATCGGCCTGAGCTTGCTGGATGAAATTTTGTTTTCGGTAAATAGCTTGAGTAAGATTTAAACTATAGCCATGACTGTTATAGTCTTTCTTACCACCAAAACTTTGTGCCGAGCTATCTTGCCAAACACGGCCATTATCAGCTGACAAGCTTAGTTCTGGTAAAAACCGAGCTGAAGCTTGTAGCGCTAACTCCCCTACGGCGTGTTGAGAAGAAAGTTCAGCCAATAGCTGTGGATCACTTTTAAGTGATAATGCGTAAACTTCCATCAAATCTTCAGCTAGACTGACTGAAGAGAAAAAAGAAGAGATTAATACTAGGCTGATGCCAATGCGTATTCTCATTATCAGTTCCTTAATTAGTATACAGTCATACTCGTATCAACTTCGGCAGCCCATGCATTCATGCCACCATCAAGATTAATCACATCTTTAAAACCCATTTCTTCTAAAAAACCACCAACTTGGTCACTTCGACGACCAGAGCGGCAAAGCAAGACAATGGTTTCTTCTTTATATGACTCCAAGTCATTAAGTCGGCCAGGCACACTTTGTACTGGAATATGTATTGCTCCGTCCATTACACCAAACTCTAGCTCTGCACCTTCACGAACGTCAATTTTAATCGTTTTCACGCCTGTCGCTAAAAAGTCTCGCAACTCAATTGCAGTCATTTGTCTCATTAATTCACTCTCTGTTAAAATTCAAATTCAGCTTTAGGTTCTGCATTCATCATCGCAGGAATCACTGTTTCAAATAGTGATTCAGTCTGCCATTCACGTTCCGTCACTCGGCGGATAAGCTGTACAGTCATATGATTCTCTTTACCCACAACCGCTAACATTCGGCCGCCTACAGCTAAACTTTGTTTATATTCATCAGACACCGCCTCTAATGCAGCTGTTGCCACAATAACAGCAGCACGATTCGTCAAAGTCCATTGCTGTGAAGCATCTCCTACACAGAAATTTACATTGCCTACACCTGCACGTTCTAAATTCTGGCGAGCACGTTCTGATAGTTCAGGCACGATCTCAACGGTTGTTACAGAATGGGCCAGTTGCGCTAATAAAGCGGTGAAATAACCTGATCCTGTACCTATTTCTAATACTTCTTCATCTTCTTGTACGTTTAAAGCTTGTAGCAATCGTCCATCAATAATAGGCGGTAGAATCGATTGCCCAAAACCAATTGGCAGTGCCGTATCAGCATAAGCAAGGCCGGCAAACTCATCATCAACAAAGTGTTCTCGTTTTACATTCTCTATTGCTGCTAAGACTCGAAGATCTAATACATAAGCAGGGCGTACTTGCTGTTCCAACATATTAAAATGAGCAGTATCACGATTTTGCATCATTGCTGTTCCTTTAATTCATCACAAGCGATAAAAATAAGTCTTTCATTATATACCTAATTACTCAGTTTAAAGTATTCTACTTTTGTTCTACTTTTGCCCATGTGTCTCGTAATGTAACCGTTCTATTAAAGACTAATTTTCCATCACGACATAATTCACTATCTGCAGCGAAATAGCCTTCACGTTCAAACTGGTAGACATCACCGGGCTGTGCATCAATTAAACTTCTTTCAACCACGCTGTCCGTTAGAGTAGTCAAGGATTCAGGGTTTAAATGTGCCGTAAAATCATCTACTTCTTTATCACTATCAGGATGAGGATGACTAAATAAACGGTCATACAATCTTACTTCAGCTTTCACGCCATGTAGCGCTGACACCCAATGAATAACGCCTTTGACTTTACGGCCTTCAGGGTTTGCACCTAATGTTGCAGGATCATAACTACATAACAACTCAATAATATTGCCATTATTATCTTTAATCACTTCATCACAACGAATCACATACGCATTTCTGAGGCGTACTTCTTTATCTTTGACCAAGCGTTTAAATTTATTATTCGCTTCTTCTTTAAAGTCAGCTCTATCAATATAGAGTTCGCGACTAAAAGGAACAATGCGTGTGCCCATCTCCTCATTTTGAGGGTGTAATGGAGCTGTAAGCTCTTCGGTCTGTCCTTCCGGATAATTTGTAATCGTTACTTTAACCGGATCAAGTACCACCATTGCACGAGTTGCATTTGCATTTAAATCCTCGCGAATACAGGCATCTAATATTTCCATTTCAACAGAGTTATCAGCCTTAGTAACACCAATACGCTCACAAAACTCACGAATTGCAGCGGCTGGATATCCCCGACGTCGCATACCTGAAATAGTCGACATGCGAGGGTCATCCCAACCATCAACAAGCTTATCTTCAACTAATTTCGTTAATTTTCGTTTACTGGTAATGGCATATTGTAAATTGAGACGGGAAAACTCAATCTGCTGGGGGTGCGAACTTAGTTTTAAGCTATCTAAAAACCAATCATATAAAGGACGGTGATCAGCAAACTCTAAAGTACACACTGAGTGGGTGATGTTTTCAATGGAGTCTGACAGACAGTGTGTGTAATCATACATAGGATAAATACACCACTCCGCACCCGTTTGATGATGGATAACACCCTGTCGGATACGGTATAGTGCTGGATCACGCATATTCACATTCGGTGACGCCATATCAATCTTAGCTCGCAGTAATTTGCTACCATCTGCAAATTCACCTGCTCTCATACGAGTGAATAGATCTAGGTTTTCTTCAATACTGCGATCACGATAAGGGCTGTTTTTGCCGGGCGCCGTTAATGTACCGCGATATTCACGCATTTCTTCTGCATTAAGATCACACACATATGCATCACCTTGCTCAATCAATTGCACTGCGAAACCGTATAATTTCTCGAAATAATCTGATGAAAAGAATAAACGGTCCTGCCAGTCAAAACCTAGCCACTGCACATCTTTTTTAATGGCTTCAACAAACTCTTCACTTTCTTTTTGTGGATTGGTGTCATCAAAACGAAGATTGCATAAACCAGCATAATCATTAGCTAAACCGAAATTTAAGCAAATAGATTTTGCATGACCTATATGTAAATACCCATTAGGTTCTGGAGGAAAACGAGTATGCACTCGTCCAGCATGTTTACCTGATTCATTATCAGAATTGATGATGTTACGAATAAAGTTACTCGGTTTTGTTGATTCTTCGCTCATTTCTGTCTCTAAATAGTATTTACTTGCAAGGCAACGTTATTTTTAACATCTGCACCATTAAATTTGGAACAATATTGTATCATGGTCACTTTAATATGCAGTGCTAACTTGTTTGAGATTTAACCATGGCTATAGCAACATTATCAGCAGGCTGCTTTTGGGGAGTTGAAGCCCGTTTCCGTCAACTCACAGGAGTGCTCTCTACTCGGGTAGGGTATACGGCTGGAACAACGATCGATCCCACTTATGAAAGCATTTGTACCGGAGTAACGGGACATGCGGAAGCCATTGAAATCACCTTTGATGAAACTGTAATCAGTTTTGAAGACTTACTGAATAGTTTTTGGCATTTACATGATCCAACCACATTAAATCGCCAAGGACCTGATATTGGAACCCAATATCGTAGTGCAATTTTTTATCATGATGAACAGCAAGAAATTATCGCCCAACGATCAAAACAAGCGCTCGATCAAAGTGGCTATTTTCCCAATCCTATCATCACTGAAATTACGGCCATAAGTACTTTTTACCCCGCAGAAGAGTATCACCAGTGTTATCTAGAAAAGAAAGGTTTAGGCTCTTGTCACTAACGACTTTTTGTTGCGCGGTGAAATAATGGCTCGTGAACAGATTCTCTTGAAAACTGCCAGCATGCAATCACAACTGCAACAGTAGAAAAGCCTAACAGCACACAGATATCAGTAATAATCGAGAAGTCAGTTTCTACATTTGGAACGGCATGTTTCAATAAATCCACCCCATAACTAAATGGATTTATGGTCACAATATAATGCAAATAATCAGGTAATTGATTGACCGGATACAGCGCCCCACTTAGAAAAAACACCGGAAAAATAAAGAAATTCATAATCACAGCAAAGTTATCAATGCTCTTTGAATACACTGCAATCAAACCGCCAATTGCTGCACAACACACAGCTGTTAACAAGGCTGGTAGTAATAGACTGACTGCAATTTTTAGACTAATTAAGCCCAGAACTAACAATAACACCAGCAATAAAATAGCTTGAACCATTGCCGTCAGTGTTGCCGCGATTAATTTTGCTAAGACAATCCAATAATGAGAAATCGGTGCAATCATCATCATTCGCATGACACCAAACTCTTTGTCATAAACCAATGTTAATGCGGATAAAAGGGCTGCAAATAATAAGGTCATCGCCAAAATACCGGGAACAAGAAACGTAAGATACTGATCTTGTTGTTGACCTTGCAACATACTGCCCACACCGCTGCCAATGACTAATAACCAAATCATCGGTCTCACCATCGCACTAATAAGTCGGGCTTTTTGACGAAATAACTTGCTCATTTCCCGCCCAACAACTGCTTTAACTGGACGCCAACTCATAATTCATCACCCTGTTGAGGATTGCAAAAAGTCCACAAATAAACATCATTTAGATTCGGTTTACGCCACTGCATTGACGAAATTGAGTCGCCTAATGTTTGTTGTAACTGATGAAAGTCGACATCATCTGCAGAAATTTTGAAACTTAAATCTTCATCTTCTTGTATTGGCATGCCAAATAGACGAGCCAACTGACTGATAATCTCTTGTGGATTAGGCGTACTAATCTCCAAGATAGTTGAAGCTAATTGCTCGGTTAATGTCGCTGGAGCTCCTCCTATTTCTAATTGACCTAGTTGAATAAAATCAACATGATCACACGCCGCAGCTTCTTCTAGATAATGTGTTGTTAAAAACACCGTCATTCCTTCTTCACGGCGTAATTGTTCAACAAAACGCCAAATAGCACGTCTATTAGGCAAGTCTAAGCCTATTGTAGGTTCATCTAGAAACAATACTTTTGGTTTATGTAACACGCCGCGAGCAATATCAACCGCTCGACGTTGACCTCCAGATAACGCTAATAACTTCTTTTTTCGCTGATTTTGTAAACCAAATACGCGTAATAACTCATCAATACGAGCATTAGCTTCTTGTGGAGAAAGCTTATACATCGCCGCTGCAAATTGCAGATTTTCATCAATTGACATAGTCCGGTCTAATGCTGAGTCTTGAAAGACAAGGCCTACAGAACGACGTATCGCAACCGGATCATCTGATATTTTTTGACCATCAATCCATGCATCCCCCGAGGTGGCGGCAGTCATCGTTGTCAGCATATGAATCGTCGTACTTTTGCCTGCTCCATTAGGGCCTAAAAGGCCATAAAACTGACCCGACTCAATGGCCAAATCAAGCTTATTAACGGCCAAAGCCTGACCATACTGCTTGGTCAGGCTTTGGGTTTGTATTGCTAAATTACTTGCCACTCTTAATTACAATCCACTAATTTTTTTAGAGTTTTTCGGGTTACGAAATACCAATGCTTTTTGCTCTATGACCGGTTTAGCAGCTTCTGCTATACCTGCTGCCACCGCTTCTTCAATCAAATGATGATTTGGAGATTTGCTACATACAGGATCTGCATTAGTCGCATCTCCAGTCAACATGAATGCTTGACAACGACAACCACCAAAATCTTTCTCTTTTTCATCACAAGAACGACAAGGCTCAGTCATCCAATCAAAACCACGATATTTATTAAAGTCATCTGAACCGTTCCAGATTTCATCAATACTCATATCTTTAACATTAGGTAACTGCATGCCTGGTAACTCACGCGCTGCGTGACAAGGTAATGCCGTGCCATCTGGTGTGACTGTTAAGAAGACATTTGCCCAACCATTCATACATGCTTTTGGACGTTCTTCATAATAATCAGGCACCACATAGTAGATTTTCATCTTACCTTTCTGTTCTTCCTGATATCTGTGAGCTGTCGCTTCAGCTTGCACTAACTGTTCTTTCATTGGCATCAATTGATCACGATTATGCATAGCCCAGCCATAGTATTGCGTTGTTGCTAGTTCTACATAATCAGCTTCTAACTCAATACATAAGTCTAAAATCTCATCGACTTGATCAATATTTTGGCGGTGAGTCACAAAACACAATACCATCGGATAATCATTCGCTTTTACCGCTTTAGCCATTTCAATCTTGTGTTGAAAAGCATCCGTACCAGCAATTAGATTATTCAGGTCTTCTGAACTAGCCTGGAAGCTGACTTGAATATGATCTAAGCCTGCCGCTTTAAATTCAGCTACTTTTTCAGCATCCATACCTACACCAGATGTAATCAGGTTGGTATAAAAACCCAAATCTCGTGCCGCAGTGATCAGTTCAACTAAATCAGGTCGTGTTAACGGTTCTCCGCCCGACAAGCCTAGTTGGGTTGCACCCATTGCACGTGCTTGCTTAAAAACGTCGATCCATTCTTCTGTACTTAATTCTTTTTTAACATTAGCAAAGTCCATAGGGTTTGAGCAGTATGGACATTGTAAAGGGCATGAATACGTCAATTCAGCTAATAGCCATAAAGGTTGACGGATTTGGTCACCTACCTTACCTATTGCACTACCAATGCTACCTTGTGCCCTCTCAGGAGCTTTATTTTCTGAGCCAGTCATTACTATATGCCTCATCTAAAAACCGATAAACATCATCAGCTAAGTCTGCGCCATTAAAAGCCGCGGCTAATTCAGCGATGTGTTCAGCAACTGTTTGTTGTTTCTCACTAATCAGCTTTAATATTTCGCCTGCACCACCATTGAGTTTTACCATACCTTCAGGATAGAGTAATACATTACAATTTTGTGCTGGTTCCCACTGAAAGCGATAACCTTGTGCCAGCATTGGCACCGTATCATCATTAAATTCTCGTTCACTCATAAAACCACCTCAAATGTATAAGGAGGACGTTTTTCAATATAAGTCATCCACATTGCATCACACATTGTCCATAAGATATCTAATTTAAACTGCAACACTTCTAAAGCACGTTCTTGCTCAGCACGTGTTTTATAATAATCTAAAGTAATATCTAAGCCATGCTGAACATCCCGGCGAGCTTCCGTTAAACGTTTACGGAAGTAGCGGTAGCCATTTTCATCGATCCAAGGATACATATCTGGCCATTTATCTAATCGATCTTGATGAATTTTAGGAGCAAACATCTCTGTTAATGATGAACTTGCCGCTTCTTGCCAAGGGCGTTGGCGAGCAAAGTTAATATACGCATCGACTGCAAAACGTACACCAGGAAGTACATGTTCTTCAGACCACAGTTCTTCGCGTGTCAGTCCAACAGACTCACCTAGTTGCAACCAAGCTTCAATACCACCCACATCACCATCGTAACCATCATGATCTAGAACACGCTGGATCCAATGTTTACGAACGTCGCGCTCTGGGCAGTTTGCCATGATTGCAGCATCTTTAACTGGAATTGCAGTTTGGTAATAAAAACGATTTGCGACCCAACCTTGGATTTGCTCTTTGGTCATTTCACCTGAATGCATTTTCACATGTAATGGGTGACGAATATGATAAAACTCTTCTTTTGCACGTAATTTTTCTTCGAAGACTTCTTTAGACCATGGTGTATTATCTGACATATTTTTTCCTTCGTATTTTTTTAGTAACAGAGTTCTGTGTTTAGAGCTCGATATCCATTCCGTCAAAAGCAAGTTCAATTCCTGCTTTGTTTAAAGTCTGACGCTGTGGAGATTCTTCATTCAAAATTGGATTGGTATTATTAATATGAATTAATATTTTTCTAGGGCGTTCCATGGAATTCAAAATATCCATGATGCCACCTTTACTAGACTGATCTAAATGGCCCATTTCTTGAGCTCGCTTATCACTAATACCTTCATGTGACATCTCGTCATCTGTCCACACAGTACCATCGACTAGAACACAGTCAGCCTGTCGCATATATTCAAGTACATGATCTTCTGCAACCCCCAGTCCTGGAGCATAAAATAGACTCTTTCCGGTACGCGTATCTTTAATATTCATTCCAATATTATCACCCGGAACGGTATTACCTCGGTGAGGTGAGTACGGTGGAGCCTCACTCTTGAGGGGAACAGCAGTAAACTCTAAACCTTCTGCTGTAGGAATCGTAAATGATCGTTGATCAGTAGCAATTTCATGGTGATTAATGCCACGAAAATGTCCTAAAATACTGAACACAGGGAAACCAGTCGTCAGATCGCCATACACTGCTTCTGTGGTATAGACCTCCCAAGGTTTATTATGTTCACGTAAGGTCAACATACCTGTGGCATGATCAATTTGTGCATCTGTAATCACAATCGCAGTAATGGCCGTATCACGTACTGATCGAGCTGGTTGAATGGCAGGGAAATCATCTAATTGCTTCTTAATATCTGGCGAAGCGTTAAATAAAATCCAGTCACTACCATTTGCACTAATTGCAATTGATGATTGAGTGCGACGTACTGCTTTAACCGTACCCTCACGTACACCAGTACAATTTTCGCAATTACAATTCCACTGAGGGAAACCACCACCAGCACCTGAACCTAAAACATGTACATACATAAATAATTCCGTAAAGTCACAATCAAATTAGATATTTCTGAGTTCCAAAACTATCTGATTTAATGATGAAGAAATGCTCGAAACCCAAGCAAAACTAAGGTTCCGAGCATACATCAACAACAGATATTAACGGTTACAGATGTACATTGTTACTTCAAAACCGAAACGCATATCTGAATATTCTGGAGTAGTCCACATAATATTTTCTCTCTTTTATAATTATAATAAATAAAACCATCTGGAGAATTCCAAACAGCGAGAGACATGGTACTCTTCACTGGGTGGGCTTTCGTCAGGATTAACCGCTGCGGTACTAAGGATATTCCTTATTCCTAATAACACGCTCTTTCTGTTGTTTGACTCAGCCAAAATTTAGACAAAAAAAAGCCCCGGTACTGAAAAGTACCGGGGCTTTTTTAAGTATTTAAATTTTTTTGCTTATCGGTTGCAAATGTACATTGTTACTTCAAAACCGAAACGCATATCTGAATATTCTGGTGTAGTCCACATAGTAATTACTCCTAAAGTTTTCAAAAAAAGTTAGGCGGGCTTTTCCGCTAACGTTGGGAACACTATACGCCAGCACTTCAAAATAGGTTAGAGGAAAAATCTCGACGTCACTAAGGATTATCCTTAGTCCTTTACACCTAATTTTAAGCCTCTATTAAGCCACTACGGATCGCCAATCTAGCAAGCTCTGCAGAGTTAGATACATCCAGTTTTTGTTTGATACTGGTGTTGTGAGTACCTACTGTTTTAGGGCTTAAACTTAAAATTTCAGCTATTTCATTCACTGTGCTTCCTTCAGCTAATAAACGAAAGACTTCAAATTCTCGTTGGCTTAAAGAATCTAATATATTGTCTGATCCTGTTAATTTTTGCATGGCAATCTGTTGTGCAATTTCAGGATCAATACTCATTTTTCCTTGCGCAACCTGTTCAACCGCTTTAATCATTTCTTCTGGAGCACCGCGTTTAGGAATAAATCCTTTGGCTCCTGCTTGCAAAGCGCGGGTAGCAAATACACTATCCTCATGCACACTTAATATTAAGATCTTAGCATCAGGATGACGGGCAATAATTCGCTCAACAGCACCGATACCACCGATACCGGGCATAGAAATATCCATCACAACAATATCAGGCTTATGTTTAGCATAAAGCTGTACGGCCTGTTCACCACTACCTGCTTCAGCAATGACGGTAAATTTATCCCCATCTTCTAATAGTCTACGAAAACCTGCTCGGACTAATTCATGATCATCCACTAATAACACTGCTGCCTTGCTCATACTATTTTCTCCACCCCTAGTGGTAAACTTATTTGAATAGTCACGCCTTCACCCAAAGCACTTGTCAGTTCAAATTCTCCACCTAAACTGTGTGCACGCTCACGCATCCCCAACAAGCCAAAATCAACATCTGAATGAAAATCTTGTACTTCCATTCCCTTACCATTGTCTTGAATCATTACCTTTAATAATCGAGAGTCTGTTTCTGCATCCAATTCATTGGCAATGCTAACGGAAATTTCACTCGCAGCGGCATGACGTACGGCATTAGTAATCGATTCTTGAACAATACGAAATACGGTCATATTCATTATTTCATTCAAATTATCCAGTTCTCCCAAAAACTCCAACTTGAAATGAACCTCTGATTGACGTTGTTGCCATGTCGAAATACTTTGTTCTAAGGTGGGAATTAAGCCCAAATCATCTAAAGGGCTCGGCCTCAGACGAGTAATCATACTATGTACGACATCATAAATATGACTGGCGACATCTATAATCGCTTGAGCACTGGTAAAGACTTTAGGTTCACTAGTTTCAGTTCGATTACGGATTAACACGGCATCTGTTTTTATTGCGGTTAAACACTGGCCTAATTCATCATGTAATTCACGGGCTAAATGACGTCGTTCTGCCTCTTGCACTTCTGTCATATGCTGTGCCAATAACCGAGTTTCGCGTAATTGGTTTTCTGCGGCTTCCATATGTTTATGTTCAGTTATATCTCTTAAAGTACATATAACACCTCGCACAACATTATCGACATCTAACAGCGGTACGGTAGACAATAATATAGATAAATTTTCACCATTAGTGGTCGGCAAACTGGTTTCTAAATTCTCAACTGTTTTACAGTTTTCAAGCGCATCACTGATATCACGTTTGTTCTTCATAAACCCTAAGGCTGCTAATTCATTTCCAAGCAAAGAAGCCGCCGTGGCATCGAGTAGTTTCTCAGCTGCGGGATTACACAAGATAATATGACCGGCATGATCTAGTGACAAGATAGCATCACCTGATTGTTGAACTAACACAGCTAAACGACGGTTTTCTTCAATACTTTGCTCTAATGTCTGACCCATTCGGTTAAAAGACTGACTAATACGATCCATTTCTGTTATTGAAAATCGGGGTAAGCGTATATGTAAATCTCCTCGTTCAAAACCTGATAATGCAACTAATAAGCGTTCCAAAGGCTTAAGCAACCAACTGACGGCCCAATATAAAATAAGCCCAACAAAAATAGAGATAATCAATCCTAATGCGAGAATGCCTCGAACGTCTAACCAACGCTCTTCAATTTCTTGTAATGGAGCGGCATAAATCACCATATGGCCTTGTCCAAAACGTTTCGTTAGTGGTGTAACCTTAGGTAGTAATAGATCGATAAACCATTCTGGGGGTGACGTATTATTTCCTGCTTTTGGCTCACCTTCAAACAATAAGCCTTCAGTATCAAACAATAAAATATGGAGGCTGCGGATCTCACTTAGAGCAATCACCAGATCATGCAAATGTTGATACATCCCCCCCTCTCGGTCCAAGGCTCGCCCACCTGACAACGACACCGTAATCAACTGTGCAGCAGCACTCATTGTTTCTTCCATATCAGCCTTCACTGAATGGCGTGCATTGCTAACTAAGACGCCCAGACTAACCAGCATTGAAAGTAATAGTAAGGTCGCAAAGAATAAATTAACTTTAACTCTTAAACTCATTTAACGAGTGTCTCCACAAAGCCTTTAGCCCCTAGATTATCAACCCAACGGATAGCAATTTTGTCTCCTAACTCTCCCCCCACTAAATGAAAAGAAAAATAAGGGTTCTTAGCCGTTGCTGTCCCACATTTTATGCTGAGTACTTCTTCATCATTTCTCCAGCAACGAATGTCTTGAATATATTCTGCTGCAATTAACTCTTCCTGTTGATTCTTTGCTCGACCTGTATGCATAGGATGAGATAACAAGACTCGAACAACCGTATCTTGCTTCTTTAATTTTGCCCGAATACGATCTTTTGATGGCAAGCCCATTAGCCGCACCCTCCAATATCAACTTCTACAAACCGTGTTGTTTTATATAACTTCCCTTCTGCACGAATAATCGCTATCACAACTGAATCTTCACGGATCTTAATCATACTTTTAAACGGAAGTTTCACCGCAGAGTTCAACTCTAAACTCATCGCCAAGGGAAATGGGTTTTTTTCGACCAAAACAGCAATTCTCTCAATATTTTTTAATTTGCTTTCTATCTGTATAGGAACTGAAGCACCGTTAACTGCATAGCTAGGAGGAGAACCTACCTTAAAACTAATCTGTGGTGCTGTAGCAACTTCAGCCTCCCCTAATAAGGCTAATAAAGCATCTTCAACTGTAGCAGCATTAAAGGCATCTTTAGGCCAATGAGCCAATAATCGCTGTGGCACTAACAGACCACTCGCCGCGACCAACGCAATGGTGGATGCTGACAACGCATTTTTTAATACTGTTCTTCGTTGCTGATTTAAAGTATCTGTCATTATAATTCTTCCGATCTCTCCAACGTCATCTCTATCTCTCGTAATCGAGAGCTAATCTTTGCCAATTGAAATTCATCACCCTTTGCAAGATCAGCAGCAAGTCGTAACTGATCTGCCGCTAATAATAATCGACCTGCTTTATAATAATACTCTGCTAACCATGAGTGAGCCTGACTTTTCTCACCCATATCGTCTTTTGCCTGTGCTAAGAACTTATATAATTGATGAGAAGAATTGCCTAATTCCAGCTGCTTAAGTAATAGCTTTTCAGCAGTATTGGGAAGATTCGCCTGCAATAATGCATTCACTTGATTTAACGTTAAGGCTTGATCATCAGGATATAGTTTTTGGAAATCCTGATAAATTTGTAAGGCTGATGATAGTTGTCCAACCGAAATATCAAGTTTCGCCAAAGCCAGTTGATAACTTAATCGATCCGTATCGTGTGCAATTAATTCCTGTAAAACGCGTCGTGATTGGCTGAAATCACCTGCCTTAGCCAAAGCGAGACTATAACCATACCGCGTAGCATCTTGGTTCTCAGCGCTGCCATCGCTCAACGCATCAACATAAAAATCTTTTAATTGATTGATATCCGTTGCAGCTAACACTCTTAGTTTTTCACGAACCAAATAAAATTGTAAGGTATCTGTCGCTTGTCTGGACAAGGGATATTTCACCGCCCTGCCTCGTGCATCAGCAATTCGAGAAGTCGTCACCGGATGTGTGCGTAAAAACTCTGGAACTGCATTGCCAGTATAAAAGCGGCTGACTTGCTGTAAGCGCTCAAAAAAAGCAGGCATTGCTAATGCATCAAAACCCGTTCTTACTAAGGTATGCATACCCAAATTATCCGCTTCAGCCTCATTTTGACGGGTGAAATTTAGTTGTGATTGAACGCCACCCGCTTGAACGGCCATTAATGCCGCCGAGCCCGCAGCTGGATCAGCAACACCTAACAATGCTGCTGCTATCATCGCCACAGTCATCGGTATGTTCATCCGCTTGGCTTTCTCAAAGCTACGTAATAAATGTCGTTGTGTAATGTGAGCTATTTCATGAGCGAGAACCGAAGCTACTTCATCTTCACGCTGACTCGTCAATATCAAACCACTATGCATACCAATAAAACCACCAGGAGCGGCAAACGCATTAACGGTTGCACTCGGTACCATAAAAAAGGTGAAAGGTAGGTGTGGAGAATCACTATTTGCCACTAATCGATAGCCTAAATCCTGTAAATAACCATTAATTTCGGGGTCATCTATTAAATCTGTCGATTGTTGTATTTGCCAATAAAAACCTAAACCAATTTGGTACTCCTGTTGAGGAGAAATAAACTCCCCCGCACTGTCACCAATTTCAGGCAGGTCGATTTCTACTGCTCGCACAGAATTTTGCACAAAAACCAGCAATCCTAATAACGCTATTACACTAAATATTCTCATATTCACAAGTAGACTCTGAACCTATCAAAAGGGTTCCTGCAAGACAAACTTCCTATTTCAGTTTATTATTATGTCATTATATAGTTACATTTTATGGAAATAACCATGTCAAACTTTGATGTAGAACTTGATACCTCAGGCTTAAACTGTCCGCTTCCTGTATTAAAAGCACGTAAAGCACTATCAGAAATGAGCGCTGGTCAGCGCCTTCACCTTATCGTAACAGATGCTGGTGCAACACAGGATATCCCTGCTTTTTCAAAAATGACAGGAAATCCATTATTGGAATCCAATGAGCAGCAAGGTAAATTACACTTTATTCTTGAAAAAGGAAGTGAATAATGGCTAAAAAACTTGCGATTATTGCTAGTAAAGGAACACTTGATGGTGCTTATCCGCCTTTTTTACTCGCATCTACCGCTGTTGCTTTAGGCTTTGAAGTGAAAATATTCTTCACTTTCTATGGTTTACAGTTACTGAATAAAAACCTCAACCTGAAAGTATCGCCTTTAGGTAACCCAGCGATGCCAATGCCGGTTCCCGTTCCAAGCATTGTACAAGTCATTCCTGGATTGGAATGGTTTGCGACATGGATGATGAAACGTAAACTAAAACAAAAAGGCGTTGCTAGCGTAGAACAACTACGAGATATTTGTGTTGAAACCGGCGTAGATCTTATCGCCTGTCAAATGACCGTCGATCTCTTCGACTTTAATGAAGAAGACTTTATCGAAGGCATCAGCTCAGGCGGAGCAGCGACTTATCTTGAATTTGCTGGTGATGCGGACGTTTCACTCTATATCTAAAATCTATAAGCCGTCGGGGAAGCCTATCCAATAAAGCTCTCCCCGGCTTTACTCCCGACCTTGCCCCAATCAACTGTTTATTCAATCACGCTCAATACGTGCTTAAGAGCCAAATAAATGAACAGTGTCATTATTGTCTAATATTCACTACTCAAAACAGCCAAGACAAAGACCAATATAATAAGCCAAATTATAGCTATCTCTAGCTGTGCCTCTATCCAAGTAGTGACCGGTGACCACAGCTCAACTACACTGCCCATGGCAATATCTAAAGTCATGCCCAGCGCGATGTAGATAATAGGAAAGGTGAGCAACTTGGGGATTTCTAAGCCGTAATTCATATATAAATAACTATGTCTGACCGTATAAACCAGCAAAATTAGGGTTAGCACATTCAACGCCTGGCCACTCTGCGTATTACCAGCAAAATGATAGCCGACACTTGAATAAGCAAGATAGCTGCTAAAAATAACGCCTACTACCAAAAACGTAATATGTAGTAAATTTAGTAAGAGTGTCATAGCTGATTAACGCTAGCCGTCACCATTCTTAATATACTTTCCTAAGTAATAAACGAGATTCATCCTCAGACAAAGAGAACTCAACTGCACGCTCCCCTCCGTTAAGATCACCTACACAGCTAATAAGGCGAGTCTGTGTTGCTGATGATTCAATCTCTGGCCAAATACTATGTATCATTGCTGCCGAGCAGTGGCTCACTCGGCGTGGTTCAAGGTGAATCAGCTGAGAAAGTTGGGACACATCAAAAGAAGAATCTAAGGCTAAATCATCTCGACAGCTTTCAGATATTAGGCCATTAGCACAATTTCTAGTCCCATCAAGAATAAACATCGCGGCGTAAGTTTGCTGTTCTGTCAGACCCAGAACGACATTGCTTTTCACTAGCTTTTCTTTATGCCTAATACTGTAAGGATTGCAGCCACCACTAGTATGGTGACGAATAGACAACTCATAGTAGTCATTGAGCAATACTGGTGAATCAAACTCATCAACAGACATTATGATCTCATCACCATACACTGGCTCAAGTTCAACCCTGCTATTTTCATTGCCAACAACCCGTACTAAGAGTTTCTCATCCGTATACTCACACTTTCCGCCGACTACCACTCTATCTATACAAGCAGTTGTTAAGCAGAGAAAGAAAATAGCGATTACAAAGAGTTTACTATGAGTTATTAGCATTATTATGTCTGTCTATATTAGATAATATTCTGTGAAGAGAGTCTAAATGACAGACGATAAAATTGAAACCGCAAAATAATTAGTTTTAAGTATTAATTAAACTTAAGGGCAGTTATTATTAGCCCTCTTCACTGTAGAGCGCGGTTGACCTCAAAACAGTATTAATAAACTTTGCGAGTGACTATGAAAATGCCTGTGTTATTGAATCGTGCCGAACAGACGCTTTCTTTTTTTATTTTCAGAGCCCTCTTCATCGCCATAACTTTGTCTCTAAGTGCCTGTATTCCTAGCATTCAGACCATTTACCACACGCCCGTCATTCTCGGCCAAGTGATCGACTTAGAAACCTTAACGCCAATTGAAGGCGCTATTATTAAACATGAGGGAATTGATGCGGAATATACTCTAGATGAGATGATTGACGCGGCTGAAAATAAGATTGTCACCAATCAGGAAGGTGAGTATCGACTCCCCTCCACATCATCACTAGAAGCTATTTTATTAATGCCAGGCCATGCTATCCATTCTTATCCAGTAAGAATATCAACACGCTATAACTCTGCCTTAGTATTTGCTTCTGCGTCATTATTAATGCGTACTGAAGAAATCACTGCTGCATCACTATTGATCTTGGATCCTGCCCCACAAATAATAGCCAATCCCCCATCGGGAGGTTATCTCGCTGATGTAACATTACGCGGCTACCTCTATCCTCATTCTACTTTAGGTCACTGTGATCTTGGTATTGGCCACGATGCCATATCAGCATTAAACACTGCTCGAAAAGCCTACTGGCATCATCAAACTTCATCAGACCATACTCAAACAATAGTCAATGCGGCTTATTTAAATGTCCATCAGATTTGGCAATATTTTTATGATAGCTGCGACTTTGGCGATGACCGCTCTCAACAACGCTACGCTAAGATCTCTGCCGTTCGTGAAATCACCGACACCATTCAACAAGAAGCCCGTGACTTAACAAAATGAACCGAAATAGAAGTGTATCTATTTCATAGCACCGACATTTAGGCCCACCAGCGATTAAAGGACTTGAAGAAATGTTGTTGGTGCCCCCGGCGCGATTCGAACGCACGACCTTCCCCTTAGGAGAGGCATTTAACTTCCTGTTTGATATAGATAAAAATTATAACATATTGATTTTACTAACGTATAACATAACGCTGTATAACGTTGAATAATGCTATATATCCTTGTTAGTGTCCCAAAATTGTCCCAAATTTTTCAGTCAATTCTATTCCAATAATACTTTGCTTTCCTTAGAAACCTAGGCAGTAGCTCCAAAGCTTCGCATGTACAAGTTATATATTTCCGTGTTGCTCTCTCGCCCACGTTCAACAACTGGGTAGCTAATAGCATGTAACAACTGGTCTGAACTAATTTCATAGTCATAACCTTCATTCAGCCTAGAAAGTAATTTAAACACCACTAATTCGACCTGCTCTCTGATTGGCTCCACTTTTATCACTGAATAATTATCAATATTAAATAAATCAAAAAGTAGCGTATACGCCATTTTATAAACACTTTCTCCACCATATGAATAACTGTATTGGCTATCTTCTGTTTTATCTGGAGCCTTGCATCCAACGAGAACATCATCCCTTATAACAATAATGGGTTGCCCAAAGCGTAAATGATAAATAACCTTCCCTCCTGCTATATTTGTATGGCTAGCAACATTGCTTGTTGGTAAGTTAATTACAGTCCTTTTTTGTAATGGCAGTAACTTTCCTCCCTTTTCAATAAACTCACTTGTTTTAAATGAAAGCAGACTTGTGAGTTCACTATAATCTGAGCCCAATAAGCATAACTTAGCCCTCAACTGAGTATCCCCTAACATAATGTGTTCTATCAAAGAGGTCGGGTCACTAATCTCATTAAAACAATCATGCCTTGCAGTTAAAAACGAAAGTAATGGAAGCGAATCATTATTTAACAAAAACTTTATGAGTGCTGATAACAAATTTGATTGAGTCCCCAAAGAATATTTTTCATGATTCTCAACAGCTTCTTTAGAATCAATTTTTTCTAGTTGAAACTCTGCGACAACGATTAGGACCGAACAGAGTAAGTCCAGATACCAAGAATAAACTTCACCTTCAATAAGAACACTATTCGATGCCAAGCTACACAAGTAAAGAGGTACAGCTGATCGTTCATGCGTTTTTAGGAGACTATATCCAATATCATAAGATACGTTCTTTTGTTCCCATTTATTAAGAATATGTATTAAATAACAACTGGCAAATTTGTTCTGTTCATCATGAGAAAACAAAGATGGAGTAATTCTTTCATCTAATGAACAAATGTAATAATCAATTGAATTTAATAAAGCTTGCTCAGGGAAAATCTTGAAGATAACTTTCTCAGTATCAATATTGAATACAGCTTGTTCATCAAGAGTTTTAAGTATCGCACCTCTAGCATTGCTATCGGACTTTTGTTTACCTTTACAGTTAAGCAGCTCTTCTTCTACACAAAAATCAACAACTGGTTGAAGCCAGCTGCCAGAGCCTACCGAAAGTAAAAGCAGTCCAGTCAGGTTTTCTTTTTGAGGATAGTTTCTTTTACGCGGCCAATTTTCAAAAGTATTTTGTACAGATGGAATAAATCTCCCATCATCATAAGCGGCGTGAAATATAGCCGTTAAACCTATTTTTGGTGAGTTTTCCAACACTCCCCTACTAGTAAGATCTTTTTTTAACTGCTCAAACCAAATAGTTAGACGTATTTTCCATGTTGGTAAATTCTTGAACAGCTTACTCTTTCTTCCCATAACGCATCCTGCGAGAAATAATTCAAAAATATTTTTTTATTTGATTTGTTCTCAATAGCTTTGTTTTTACCATGAGTCACAACATAACAACCATTCATGGAGTATAACAATATGAAACTTAGTGATACACAATTACTGACCGTTACAGAGCTAGCAGATGTCCTTCACATGGACGTCGGAACAATTAGAAATAGGTTAAGCCGAGGTGAACCCATGCCCCCTTCAGTAAAAATTGGCAGACGCCGCCTTTTTCCAGCTCAAGATCTCTCTAACTGGATTAATAAGAAGCTGATAGATAACGATACGCTTTCAAATAAATAACTTAACTTCATATTTGTTAGTCAAATAGTGAAACAAGATATTTCTACACGCAACTTAGAAAGGATCTCTAATCTTGAGATAAAAGCTAAAGCCAAGTCGATCTTAAAAAATAAAAGTCCAAAAAAAACATTAGTTGCAGACTTTTGGGTACCAAATATCTATGGCATCAAGTTATGGGATTGTGTAAGTCTCATGGACATAGCTGTATTTAGACTTTCAAAACGAGATAAACGAGAGCTAGTCAGTATTCGCTATGACTTTCGTAATGGTGACTATCTAAAAATAAACTCAGGGCCGAATGGTATGGCAACCATCTGGGACTATGACATAGTTATAATTCTGACCTCTTATCTAACTGAATCGATGAACCTATACCATCAAAACAAAGGAAAAATACCAAGTAGAATAGTCACGATAAAAGTATGTGACATTTTAAAGTTTAGTCAAAAAGGCTGTGGTTCAAGACAGTATGATGAACTTGAAATGGCTTTAGATAGGCTAAAAAATACAACAATAGAAACGATTCGTGCCCCAAAAAAAGGAGACCGAATCACAAGAATAGCCAAACCAGAAGGCCTGATTAACGGCTACACGGTCGAGTCCCGCACAAAGGCTGGAAAGCTCTCAAAAGTCAGTATTGAAATACCTAACTGGCTATACAAAGAAGTGACTCAAGGCCCCAAACCTCATGTTCTCACTCTCTCGCCAGAATACTTTTCTATTTCATCAGGAATAGACAGATTTATATACCGATTAGCCCGTAAATCTGCTGGGACTAAACCTGCGATATGGGGGGGTAAAGTTCTTCATGAAAGAAGCTTTAGCTCGGGTGGTTACAATACCTTCAGCCAGCTTACAAGAAAGGCTATTAAAAAGAATAACCTCCCAGAGTTTGACCTACAAAAACAGCAAGGAAGAAACGGAGAGCTACAGTTATTAATGCAACGTAGAAAATAGAACATGAGAAACACATACAAACTGCCAGTACTGCTGAACTGACACACTTAAAGTAAGATCTTGATGCTGCTTAACCATCCGCTTCGCGCCAATTGCGGTCATTGGTTTAATTCCTAATATCAGTTGCGTAGTCCTTCTAGTAATCAATTACTCTGACTATTGATTCCGTTTTGCGGAAGGGCTTTTGGTGTAAATTGAGCTATTGCGATCTTACACCAAAAAGTGCGTAGCAAAATGTGTCAAAATGCAGGAAATTATTAGATTTTTTCTAGCCCTACTCTTGAGCAAGGAGAACAAATTACGCAGACCTATGAGCTCCATTTATCGGCCAAGGTTTGCTCTCGCCAAAAATAGCATTAATGCCATTCTCTATTTCTGAGATATCATCCAAATACATTACTCTAAGATTTTTTATCGCTCGCGAACTGGCAACGTAAAGTAAGTTTTGCGTATTGATGTACTTTTCTTTTTTCTCGGTGTCAGTAAATAATCGAGCTTTTTCTTTGTTTCCTTTTTGTAGGACCTCGAAATAATGTTTAAATTTATCTTTATTCTTACTACCAAAACTATGCTCTAGGATGATGGCGACATTCTTGTACTCTTCCCCCTTAGTGCCATGATAGGTATGGTAGCTAATATCATCAGCTTCGATACCATAAATAAAGTTTGCCCAGTTCATTAAGGATTTGATTGGCAACGCTAAAATGCTATCCATTTTTTCTTTGGCCTTATCTTCATCCTCCGAATCCTCATTCATTAGAATATTAATGCTGTCTAACAATGATGATCGAAATACATCAGCTGAAACCACATCGCTTTCAACATAATAAACCCGATTAATCAATGCCTTACCTAGAACTTTCTTAGCATGACTATTATCAAGTCGATCAATAATTAAGTCGACCCAGTCTTTTAATGATGCAACTTCTGTATTTCCTAATTCACGGATAATCAAGCTTGCCTTGGAGAATGCCATATTTCTACTCGATGCTCCAAAAACATCATAGTACGAAACATTTCCTTGCTGTATATCTTGATAAAGCTTAATAAGGTGATAAATGGTTAAAACCGTTGGATGTAGCTTTTCTAATTGTTGAGATAACACTTGGGCATTTAGATTGTCATAATAGATAGCTGATTTTTGAAACACTTCATAAACATCACCAAACCCATTAAAGTTTGCCATGAGTTTGTTTGTTAATACTAAGCAATGAATTTTAGTCTCTTCAGGAGATATATCTCCTGACTCTCCATCGTGTGTGACAAGGTCATCTTTATACTCAACTAGGAATTGTTGAGCTGTAGTAAGTTTATCCTCTGAATTATTGTAGTAAAAGCGTACTGAACCAGTATTTCGTTCCTCAAAGATAGGTACTTGAACTATTTCATCAGCACGAATGTTATTGGCGACATCAATAATTTGCTGGTGTGAACGTCTATTAAATATCTTATCGACATTAACCAAGCCATCATGAAGACCTTCAATCTTTCGACCAACCCCATCATCATAAATGCTCTGCGCAGTATCACCAAAGTAGCCTACCACCCAGTCTTTATTGTTTTCTATTGCGTAGTCATGAATAGTTTTGACAAATTTAACTACGTTGCTATGTGTATCCTGATATTCATCAATAAAGAAATAAGGGTAGCTATCAATAATAATGCGGCAAAGGGTAGGGTAAGTTTCAACTAGCTTTAACCCATACTCTAGTAGGGTATCGTGGCTGAACTTCATGTAGTGAAGCCTGTCAGAATTTACCTTGCTGTCATATTCAACACGCTTTTTCTCTCCAGTATCGATGCTTTCTAAGCAAACTTTAAGCCTTTGCTTTTTGTATAATAGACCAACGACAAATTTGAAGTTCCCTACATTTCTTAAGCAATTATCTAGAAATTCTGGTTTATTATCCTCAGTATTATAAGCGTGTTTGAAAGGAGCTGCGTTTAGCTTTTTAGATTGATAGAACAGATCTTTAGTCTGTATAGCAAACTCCATAAACTCTTGTTGCTCTGGCTGTTCGAGGTCATTAAAGAATTGGGCTTTGGGGGAGACTAACAAGTCTTGCTTATTTTTCTCTATAACCTCTTCTATTTTCTCCTTGTGACATATCAAAAGTTGAGGCTGAGCCCTTTTTATTATCTCCCATAACCTTTCATGAATAGTTGAAACTTGTACCGCATCGGAGTTACCTAGTCGGCTCTTTATCTCATTCACAGCAACGTTGGTATAGGTGATACACGCCACTTTTTGCGGGCTTTGGGTGACTGCTATTTTATTGATAGTGACGTATTTTAGCGTTTCTATCAGTGCATAGGTTTTACCCGCACCCGCACCAGCGTTGAAACGAAAGCTATTAAAATCATCGATATGTTTATTGATGCTTTTCTGAATATCTAGTTCAGTTATCTCATTGGGCGTCATCAGATTTACCCCCCATAGGTTCTATTACCGTACTTTCAACTACCACATCAACCACCACCTCTGCTCTACTTAATGAAGGCGTGTCATTGGTTTGAAGTTTAGTCACAAGCCAACATAAACCATCTTCTAGGTAGTTTGGTAATTTCGGCAAAACATCACTTTTTTCTGCTGAAAGTAGGCTAAATATTAGTTCATTGGAAAACTTACTCTTACTGTCTGAGAGTTTTTTCTGTAGCTTATACGAGTGAGTAATTAGGTTTCTTAGTGACTCTTCACCACCGTCATTTAAAATACTCATATATATATCCGGCTTACAGCTTTTAATTACACCATTAATAATATCATTTGTGTAATTCGTTAATATCAACGCTTCTTCAAAGCTAGTGGCATGTTGCCCCTCGATAGGATCTTTTTGGAATACTACATAAAGATTATCATCCTCAAAGAACTCTATATCACTAATCTCACTTGCTACACCTTTAAGCTTACCTTTCAATTTATGATTGAATTCAATAAGAGTTGAATTAGTTGTTACGCGGCTATTAAGGCTAGTGATTTGGAGGTATCGAGGATCTGTGCCTGCAACAAAAGGGGTATCGCCATTTTTAGACTGCTGATTACACACACCACATGTTTTGCTTTTTTTATGCTTTTCCCCCTTCTCACACTGTTCACGCTTGATATCCAAATCGGTAACAATCAAGCTAGGGACACTAAGTTTTTTCGCAAGCGGAAGATACAATTTACCGTGAGCACCATTAATGTTAAAAACTGAGATATAGTATTCGCTAAGACTTCGGTGATTTTCCAAATAGTAATTTAACAAGGTTTCTTCTGTAATACCCTCAACAAAGATAACAGCATCAGAAAAGAACAACTCTGAGACTTTGTACTTTATGTGTTTTTTAATGAAATTGAGCTTTTTGTTCGCATCACTATCATCACTAGAAACTACGGCCTCATCCGTGAGGTTTATGGCTTTAGTACATTTGTTTATTGAGGTTAAGTAGTTAATATTATTGAAGGTATTACTGCTGTGAATCTTACTATTGACGATATGAGAAGAGTGAGTCGTAATCGCTATCTGACACTGTAGTTTTTTTGTATCTTGTGAAGATGCATTTGCGATCTCCAGTGCTTTTTTTACTGCATTATCAATACGCTTAATGAAGAACTCTTGCATCTGAGGGTGCATAAACGCCTCTGGCTCTTCAATAAAGAGTAGATTAATGCGGCTTAAATGACTGTTCTCTTCATAGCTATCAACAAAATGGATAATCTCACCAATAATGTTTAGCAAGTTGATATAGCCTAAGCCAAATTGGTCTTCTGGAATATAGTCATCGTCATCCATGAAGTTATATTTGATCAGCCCTTTCATGATGGCATCGTAAGTAACGTTACCAGATAGATTCAGATTAACCTTGCTTGTGCTTTCTACCTCCCCCAATACTTGAGATATGTCAGTACTTTTAGCACCCACATTGTCAGATATCTTTTTATTTATTGACTCTATGCTTGCTTCTAAACTAGAACGAGAGCTAACGTCATTAGCGAACTGAAAGGCAACGATTTTGTTAAAGACATCGCTTAGTACACCTTCTTTAAGATGGCGGTTAGCTTTAATTTCTTTAATATTTATCAGTTTTTTTAGGGAAAATTTCTCTGTTACATCTCCAAGAAGATCCATGAACGCGATTTGATAAAGATTACCCTCTGTTTGAATAACGCTACTTTCTTTTGAAAGCAGTGCGTAAAATTTTTCAAACTTTTGGTTGCTCTCTAGATCTTGCCCCTCTGAATCAGTAGCTTTCAAGATTTTGCTAGCTTCCTCTTTAAATGCAGATTCTTCTGCAAGCGCCACCTTAACCACGATGTGCACGCTAACTGGTTCCCCATTACCTTCTTCACTAATTGGGATAAAAGGAGCAAGGTGAGTCATCAAATCTTCATCATTGAAGTCCACTTTAACCCTCAAGCTGAACTCTAAATTAGGTGTATCTAAAGGTTCAAATTTTGTCGCTTGATCCGCTTCAAAATCTTGTTTGTACTGATTGAACAACTCATTTAAGTAGGAGAGGTTAAAGTCTGATGCTGAAGGTTGTTCATTATTGCATAGCATCTTTAATGCATTGACGACTGTAGTTTTACCAGCGTTATTCTTACCGATGATTAAGGTTGTTGAAGGAGAAATCACTGACTCTGGCTGACCTTCTTCAACACTCATATCGACAATTTCAGGCTTAACAAAGCATACCGTATTGTCTGTAACACGAAATTTTCTGTAATTTTTTATGGTTAGACTTTCTAAATGCACTGGATTTACTTCCTATAAAATCAATGAGGTCTTTTTTTTATCTAGAATAACAGTAATCCCTGCTTATTCGATATTAATCAATGTCCTCTGTGAGCTGGAAATGGTCAGTTCACACCTGCTTAGTTAGCATTTAATCTATCAGCGTTGGCAATGAACTCTGGAATAAGTACACATATGTATGTAATAGACGAAACGCAAGAAAATTCAGGTAATTATTAGCTTAAATTTACGCTAAATACCTTTTAACGAGCCTTCAAAGACGGTTTCAAAGCAAATAGCCTTAAACTATCGTCTATTACATACATAAAACTGTCTATTACATACACTGAACCGTCTATTACATATAAATCATCGTCTATTAAATACTAACGATGTTTATAATTATTTGATTTTAATATCTTTATCGACCCAAAAAAGTACTAAAACTATTAAAACTATATTAAAACTGTTGTTTAAGTTATTTTGAACAGAACAAGTAGTACTGAGGTTACCGCTTTAACACCTAAAAGCAATGCCCCCCCCATCAAACTGAACTGCTTACATCATTAAAGTAATTCATCTTCATTAGGGACAGGGTTAAAGTGAAAACCTGTTATTCCTTTTTCCTTTTGAGTCTCATGCTGAACTTCCTGCACCTCAGCCACCACGCTTACCTGAGCAGTTTCGTTAATAGGCTCTGACTTTATATATGTATTTACATATCTTAAAAATGTTCGATACGTATAACTAACCGAGCCTTTATCTCGATAAAACCCCCACACAGCTTTAGCCGTATAACCTGAATTGAGCGCGGTGTTTACGTCTTGTTTTATAGCTAAAAAAGATGAGACATAAATATCTTGTTTAGTTTTTACAGAATTTTTATCCACCCAAGCAGATAGCTCTTGGAGAATTTTTTTCTCACTCATTGTAAGGTCCTCTATTATTTGTATCAAACAACGTTTTAGCAGCATTATAACGACACTATAAACAGCATAAAATAAAATAAAACACATTGATTTATTATAAATAAACCTATTTAAAACAGATATTAATAATGAAAAATGAGGAGTGACAATCAAGTGTTGTTACAATGTATAAAATAATGATGACGTAATGACATGCTTAAAGCGGGGCAAGATGTGTGAAGTAGGCCTACATTGCAAGCAAATGTATCCCTCTTCACTTTTTCTTAATTCACCTAGCGGTTCAACGAATATCCTGCTCGGTGAGACTGTACGGCTACCGCCTAAATATTGTAAATAACGTCACTAGGTAGTTTTGTAACTGTATTAGCTTAAAGTCAACGGATAAGGTTTTAGCAGAGAATAGGTATATGGCAATTATCATAAATTCTAAAGATGAGTCGGTTGTAGCAACAACAGAAGATAATTACATCACCTCTCTATCTGCACTAAATATTCCATGTGAAGAAGAGGGAACTGGGGATTGGCACTTCAGGAATCATTATTTCCCAAATGAAAATGGAATGCCTGCTCAGATATTAGCAGGGAAAGATCACTTATCAACTAAAGAATGGCTAGGCAATGAGGGAATATATGATTGTTATTCTATTCTTAAGGAATGGGGGGTTGATGTTAAACCAAGAAAAATCTATGCGGCCAATCATTATCGAGCTGTCGTCGATATGGTTTTTCATTACCTGAAATCAGGTGCTAATATAAAAAAAACTATCAGCTTAAATGATTGGCTGCCTGAAGCACATGAAAAGCAGCGCATCTATCAGTTACTAGATAGACTAAAACCCGCTTTTTCAGAGGATGAATGGTTGATTATTGAAGAGTGGAAAGAATACACTTATCCTCCCGATTAAAGCGCGCATTCATTAACGTTTATAATTCTCCCATCTATCATTCCAACTTGAGTAGGGTATTCTCGCTAAAAAATTAAAACAGAATAATTAGCATTGTATATGAATGAACCATATGAAGTAACGAAGCACAATGGAAGAATATTTTTCAATATCTCCAATTCGATATCAGAGAACTTTATTCCTTGTGCTAGAAGAAACTTCTGAGTTAGATTAATCTTCTAGCTAAATCCTCAGCTTTAAGATGGGTATAGCGTTTCAACATAGCCAAATCTTTATGGCCTGTAATAGATGACACCTCCATAATATTAAACCCCATTTCAAAAAAGCGGCTGGTTGCTTCATGACGTAAATCATGGAAACGTAGGTCATGAATTTCTGCTTTTTTACAACAGCGTTCAAACGCTCTAGTAATTGAATCAGCTTTCATTGAAAATACTTTGCCATTGATATTTCTTGGCAGACTAGACAATACCTTCAATGCTGCTGGTGACAATGGCACCTCTCTATTCTCACCATTTTTCGTATCTTCAAGTTTAGCTATTCGTCTACGACGATCAATATTTTCCCAACGAAGTTTAGTTATCTCGCCTCTTCTCATACCCGTTTCAGTTGCACATTGAATAATGAGATAAATTTGATCACCATACTGCTTTGCTACTTCTAATAACTTTTCTTGCTCACCAGCCTCAAAACGACGCTCACGACCTCTTTTGGGTTGTGGGGGTACTGTCACCATATCAACAGGATTTCCATGCGGTAAATACACGCCCCATTCTTTTGAAGCCACCGTTAAAATGCGTCGAATACATAAAAGATCTTTTCTAATCGTTTCAGGCTTTACTGTTTTAAGACGTTCTTCTCTGTATTTGGCTATTTTGTCAGGAGTCATGCTGATCGCAGAATACTCACCGAAATAACTGCAAATACCTTTAATCATTGATTCCAGCTTAATTGCTGATTTCTTTGATGGAAGAATTTCAGTGATATAACGATCTGCTAACTCTTGAAATGTTGATGTTTCAGCCAGCGTACTCGATATGAACAATTTATTGTCCATTTGAGCTTCAACCTGTGTTGCCCACTTTTGGGCAATTGATTTGTTACGAAAGGTCTTTGTTTGAGTAGGATAGCCTTTTTTGCGGACTTTTACTTGCCATTGCCCTTCACTACGTTTTGTATAAGTTGCCATAACGCTAAATCATCCTTTATCACGTACATATCATTTTGTTAGTGTCCCATCAGTGTCCCAAAACACTTTTCTTGAGTCACATGACTAACATTAAAATAATATAACTAGTTGAAAAATGGAAGATTAAATGGTGCCCCCGACGCGATTCGAACGCATGACCTTCCCCTTAGGAGGGGGACGCTCTATCCAGCTGAGCTACGGGGGCTTTAGTTTCAAGGCTATATGAAAAGTTGGTGATGGTT
>Ga0209495_1000028_pt1 | contig 113932 bp, 109 predicted proteins | sample EN1Hudsemesocosm_FD_184629 | JGI IMG/M metagenome (GOLD analysis project Ga0209495, IMG submission 184629) | Methane-oxidizing microbial communities from mesocosms in the Hudson Canyon - EN1E Hudson Canyon (SPAdes) (version 2) | ecosystem: Environmental > Aquatic > Marine > Cold seeps | place...
ATCCGAAATTGTTGCCGGCGCAGCTGCGGTATAAAGTAAATAACAGGGTGTAATGCCCAAACGTATTGAAAGAGGAAGCAAGATGAGCTCTGGAAAGATTGTACAAATTATCGGTGCGGTTGTTGACGTGGAATTCCCACGCGATAACTTACCAAAAGTATACGACGCGTTAACAGTTGAAGAAACTGGCCTTACGCTTGAAGTACAGCAACAACTAGGTGATGGTGTTGTTCGTGCGATTGCTATGGGTGTAACAGATGGTCTTAAACGTGACACAGCTGTTTCAAACACGGGTGAATCAATTAAAGTACCTGTCGGCCAAAAAACACTAGGTCGTATCATGGACGTATTGGGTAACCCAATCGATGAGAAAGGTCCTATCGGTGAAGACGTTAAAATGTCTATCCATCGTAAAGCACCTACTTTTGATGAGCTTGCTGCAAGTAATGAATTACTTGAATCAGGTATCAAGGTAATCGATTTAGTTTGCCCATTTGCTAAAGGTGGTAAAGTTGGTCTGTTCGGTGGTGCCGGTGTAGGTAAAACTGTAAACATGATGGAGCTTATCCGTAACATCGCGACTGAGCATGATGGTTTCTCAGTATTTGCTGGTGTAGGTGAGCGTACTCGTGAAGGTAATGACTTCTATCATGAAATGACAGATTCAAACGTTATCGATAAAGTATCATTGGTTTACGGTCAAATGAATGAGCCACCAGGTAACCGTTTACGTGTTGCTTTAACTGGTTTAACTATGGCTGAGAACTTCCGTGATGAAGGTCGTGACGTACTATTCTTCGTTGATAACATCTACCGTTACACATTAGCGGGAACAGAAGTATCAGCGTTATTAGGTCGTATGCCATCAGCGGTAGGTTACCAACCAACATTGGCTGAAGAGATGGGTGCATTGCAAGAGCGTATTACGTCTACTAAGATCGGTTCTATTACATCTATCCAAGCGGTATACGTACCTGCCGATGATTTAACAGATCCATCTCCAGCGACAACATTCGCCCATTTAGATGCAACAGTTGTATTATCTCGTCAAATTGCTGAGTTAGGTATTTACCCTGCGATTGACCCACTTGATTCTACTAGCCGTCAATTAGATCCTCTAGTTGTTGGTAATGATCATTATGAAGTAGCTCGTGGCGTTCAAGGTACATTACAGCGTTATAAAGAATTGAAAGATATCATTGCGATTCTAGGTATGGATGAGTTATCTGAAGAAGATAAATTGACTGTATCACGTGCTCGTAAGATCCAACGTTTCTTGTCTCAACCATTCTTCGTTGCTGAAGTATTTACAGGTAGCCCTGGTAAATACGTTGCATTGAAAGATACATTGGTTGGCTTTAAAGGTATCTTAAATGGTGACTACGATGCATTGCCAGAACAAGCGTTCTACATGGTTGGTGCAATCGAAGAAGCTGTAGAGAAAGCAAAAACACTTTAAGCTTTCAGGAGAAGAATCATGGCGATGACTATACATGTTGATATCGTAAGTGCTGAAAGAGAAATCTTTTCAGGTGCTGTTGAAGCTGTCTTTGCATCAGCAGTGATGGGTGAATTGGGTATCTACCCACGTCACACACCATTGTTGACTCGTCTAAAAGCGGGTGATGTTCGCGTATTAGTGAATGGTAAAGAAGAACAGTTTTATGTATCAGGTGGCATGCTTGAAGTTCAACCTCATGTTGTGACAGTATTAGCTGATACAGCTATGCGTGCAGCAGATGTTGACGAAGCAGCGGCACTTGAAGCAAAAGAAGATGCACAGCGTACACTTGATGATAGTGACGCGAAGATGGATATGGCAGAAGCTCAAGCTAAAATGGCTGAAGCAATGGCTCAACTTCGTAGTATCGAGCGTATGAGAAAAACTGCAGGTGGCAGTCACTAAGTTGACTCAAACCGAAAGAATAAAAAGGCTGTCGTAACGACGGCCTTTTTTTTGCTCAAAATTTGTTAGAATTAGCGTCATTATTATTAGGAAAATACTATTATGTCATTAAGCATAGTCATCCTTGCTGCAGGTAAAGGTACTAGAATGAAATCTGCAACAACTAAAGTAATGCATAAACTTGCAAACAAACCTTTAGTTGAGCATGTTATTGATACTGCTGAGACCTTATCCCCAAGTAGCTTAGCAGTTGTCTGTGGCAATGGTGCTGAACAAGTCTCTCCGTTGCTTGAACTAAAACAAGTACAAACAGTGATGCAACATGAACAAAAGGGTACAGGTCATGCTGTTCAACAGGCTGTATCCGTATTCGAAACTGCTCAACAAGTGTTGGTATTATATGGTGATGTGCCACTCACTCGCACCGGAACCCTGCAAGCATTAATAGAGTGTGGCGAGGCTGACAGCTTACGAATATTAACCACTCAACTTGATGATCCAAAAGGTTATGGGCGTATTGTTCGAAATGATACCGGCAATATTATCTGCATTACGGAACAAAAAGATGCTGACGAGCAGACTCTCGCGATCAAAGAAGTAAATAGTGGCATTATGGTCTTACCGGCTAAATGGCTGTGTGATTCGTTAAATAAACTAAGTGATGATAATGCTCAAGGTGAATACTACCTCACCGATATGGTCGCTTTAGCAGTTGAAGATGGCCTGGCTATTAATAGCCTGTGCTGTGACGATAATGCCGAAGTGGCGGGTGTGAATACTAGGCAACAATTAGCCGAACTAGAGCGACATTTTCAATTATTAAAAGCCGATCAATTAATGGCAAATGGAGTCAGTCTTGCTGATCCTAACCGAGTTGATATTCGAGGGGATCTCCAAACGGGTAATGATATTTTCATTGATGTTAATGTTATCTTTGAAGGCAATGTAGAGCTCGCTGATAATGTTGAGGTCGGTGCGAACTGTATTATTAAGGATTCAGTAATTGGTCAAGGAACGGTGATTTTGGCTAATAGTATCATTGATTCAACTATCGTTGGTAAAGAGGCTAATATTGGCCCTTTCGCTCGATTACGACCCGGTACCGTGCTAGCAGATAAGGCAAAGATTGGTAACTTCGTTGAGACAAAGAATGCCAATATTGGCGAAGGATCAAAAGTTAACCACCTAAGCTATATTGGCGATACAGATATGGGTAAAGAGGTTAATATCGGAGCTGGCACGATTACCTGCAACTATGACGGCGCTAACAAACATCGTACTACGATTGGGGATAATGCCTTTATCGGTTCTGATAGTCAGTTAATTGCTCCAATTACAGTGGCTAAGGGTGCGACTGTTGGTGCAGGAACAACATTACGTAAAGACGCGCCTGAAGGTGCGTTAACATTAACAAAAAGTATTCAAAAAACTGTGGCTAGTTGGAAGCGTCCTGTTAAAGTTAAAAAGTAGACAGCCTTGACTGAAGCGCACCTAAAGTTGAACCTATGAATATAGAGTTATTAACGTAATATCAAAAACATAGCTCGGCCTTTTCGGCTGATGTTCAGTAGCATCTGTTCACCATTGCTATAAGCCAGAGGTTTGAATTCTTCAAGGTTTTCCACAGCTTGCCTATTGACTGAAGTAATGATGTCATTTGGGCGTAAACCAGCATAAGCTGCTGGACTGTTGCGTTTAACTGAATAGACCATGACACCTTTGATTCTTCCATAAGATGCAGATGTTTCTTCGATATCACCAAATGTAGCACCAGACAGTTTGGGGTGAACTTCCCCCTGAGGCGCTTGTTTCTGTTGTTCTTTCACGGTCGCTTGTAGTGATTGTTGTTTGCCATCACGGACAATACTTAGGCTGATAGTTTGGCCGACCATCAGTAGCCCAATGGTGTTGCGTAAACTATCGGCATTGCTAAGGCGATGGCCGTCTATAGCGGTCACCACATCACCAACTTGTAAGCCTGCTTCTTCAGCAGCAGAGTCTGCAACGATACGGGTGACGACAGCACCGGAAGAAGAGTCAATATTAAATGCACTTGCAAGATCTGCAGAAATATCCTGCATTTGCACGCCAAGGTGGGCACGACGAACTTCTCCAAACTCAATGAGTTGGTCGGTAATCTGTTTAACCATATTGCTGGGTATAGCGAAACCGATGCCGACATTTCCAGCTTTTTGACCGGGAGAGAATATAGCGGTGTTAATGCCGACTAGTTCACCGCGTAAATTAACCAGTGCGCCGCCTGAATTACCGGGGTTAATCGACGCATCAGTCTGGATAAAATTCTCATAACCTTCTATCCCTAGCCCACTTCGGCCAAGGGCACTAACAATACCCGATGTCACAGTTTGACCGAGGCCAAAGGGGTTGCCAATAGCAACGACAAAATCACCAACACGGAGCTGGCTTGAATCAGCAAGAGGGAGTGCTGTGAGTTGTTCGGCAGGGATTTTAATCAGTGCAACATCAGTCGCGGGATCACTACCTACTAACTCTGCTTGGAAGCTACGGCCATCAGTTAGCGACACGGTGATTTCATCGGCACGGTGGATAACATGATTATTGGTTAAGACTAAGCCCTTTTTTGCATCAAATATAACGCCTGATCCAAGACTTTGTCTGGTTCTCTGTCTGGGTTGTTGTTCAGGGATATCAAAAAAACGGCGAAAGAAAGGGTCATTAAGCAGTGGATTATCTTGCACACGAACATGACTTTGAGTGGCAATATTAACGACAGCAGGTTTAGATTGTTCAAGCATGGGGGCGAGCGTTGGCATCTTACCATCATTAGCAAACCAGTCGATGGGAAGCGCCGCAACAGCAACTTGAATAAGCAGACTGATTCCAGCCAGCCATACCAAGGATGTTTTAAATGTCGTCATGTTCTGCCTCTAATAATCTATATTCCGAACACACCTTTCATGATGAAAGAACTTTAAAGGTTTTCCAATGTTTCACGAGGGTTAAAGTCTAACTCTTCAGACATTTGTTGGTAGAGCTTTGTAGCCTTATCATTATCAGCTGAAGGGGTTTGAATTTGTAATACGACAAATTGGTCGCCGACTTCTTTGGCTGGAAGACCTCGACCTTTTAGGCGCATTTTTTGGCCACTTTTAGCCCCTGCTGGAATTTTGAGATTAATTCGTCCAGCTAGAGTCGGAACGGTTACTTTAGCACCTAATGCTGCTTCCCATGGGGCAAGCGGTAAGTCGAGATAAATATCTTTATTTTTAAGGCTGTAGTGAGTGTGCGGTGCGATAGCAATTTCTAAATAGAGATCGCCGGGCTGACTGCCACCCATTCCTGCTTTACCTTGACCCGATAACCGAATTTTCTTACCCGCTTCAATTCCAGCAGGAATTTTAACATTCAACGTACCTGTTTGTGATGAACCACTAGGGCGTCGAATCGTTTTCTTGCTGCCTGAGAAGGCATCTTCAAGGGAGATGGTAATTTTAGTATTAACGTCTTCACCTTGGGCATAGAAATTATCTCTTCCACCTCCGCCCATACCGCCGCCACCGAACATATTTTCGAAGAAATTACTGAAGTTACCTTGGCCACCACCTTGCTGTCCCCAACCTGGAGGAGGAGTAAAAGATTGACCATTTTTATAGTTTGAGCCGAATTGATCGTATTGAGCTCGTTTTTCAGGATCTTTTAATGCCTCATACGCCTCACCTACTTCCTTGAATTTCGCTTCGGCATCAGGTTCTTTACTGACATCTGGATGATATTTTCGAGCAAGTTTTCGATATGCTTTTTTTAATTCATCTTTCGAAACATCTCGTGAGACACCGAGAATTTGGTAATAATCTTTATATTCCATAGAGTACTTTATGTGGCTTAAAATTGATGTGGATCATAAATGGGGTCGTTAGCGTAAAATTCAAGTAATAAAAGGATTTTTCCTAGTGATGTAATTAAAATATTGTGAGAGGATGTCGGCTTGGAGAAATTAAAATATAGAGGTTTTAGAATGTTCCACTTGAATAAGCTCGCAATCATGCTGGCATTAACGGGCTCATCCGCAATGGCTTTTGCTGATAGCAATATTAATTTAGATGAAATGGTTGTGACGGGTACGCGTTCAGAAACATCATTATTAGATTTGGCAGGTAACACTGGGAAGATCTCTAGTGAAGACATTGATTTATTGAATGCCGATCATATACAAGAGTCATTGGCGCGCATACCGGGTGTAAATATCCAAAGAGGTAATGGTGCAGAATCATTAGTGGCATTACGTTCTCCGGTATTAACAGGCCCAGGTGCGGGTGGTGCTTTCCTATTCATGGAGGATGGAATTTCATTACGAGCACCAGGCTTTGCTAATAACAATGGCTTGGGAGAGGCGCATTATGAAATGGCCGGAGGCATTGAGGTTGTTCGAGGCCCAGGTAGTGCCTTGTATGGTTCTAACGCTGTTCATGGTCTGTTCAATGTTTTATCGCGTGCTCCATCTACTGAATTAGAAAGAAACATTGATGTCACTGTTGGCTCTGATGATTTATATAAAGTAAGAGCTAGCGTTAGTGACACGAATGATGCCCATGCTTACCGAGTTAGTTTTAGTGGTACAGATGATGGTGGCTGGCGCGATGATTCTGGTTTTGGTCAACAGAAATTAACAGCAAGACATGACTACTTTTCAGAAAGCGGTGATAGTTTTACAACAGTATTATCAGCATTTAACTTGAATCAGGAAACGGCAGGCTTTATTAATACTGGTAGTGAAGAAAAAGCCTATGAAGATTCGTCATTGATGCAAAGTAATTCAGATGAAGATGCATATCGTGATTGGAGATCAGTGCGATTATCAAGCCGTTGGGATCATGAATTAGCTAATGGCAATGTATTTAGTCTTACACCTTATCTTCGTAGTAATGATATGGAATTTCGTCAACATTACCTGCCTTCAAGAGCGATCGAAGAAAATAACCATGATAGTGTCGGTGTGCAAGCATCTTACTATATGGATTTAGAAGGTGGTCATACCGTTATTATGGGTACTGATCTTGAGTATACCGAGGGCTCTCTTAAAGAAACACAAGAAAGAGCAAGCTACACATACTTTGGAAAAAACAGGCAGCAAGGGGTACATTTTGACTATGATGTCGAAGCGATTACCATTGCACCGTATATCCATGCCGAGTGGCAGTTAGCTGAAAAATTACGTGCGACAACAGGCTTACGTTTTGAGCATGTTCGTTATGACTATGATAATAACATTGCTGCTGGAACAGGAATGGCTGATGGTAGTGATTGTTTTGCTGGAGCAGCAACAGAGTGTTTATATAATCGACCTGCGGATCGTGACGATACATTTAACGACTGGAGTCCAAAGCTTGGTTTAGTTTATCGTTTAGCTGATACACACAGTTTATTTACTAATTTATCGAGTGGTCATCGCGCACCACAAACAACCGACCTTTATCGTTTGCAAAAGCAGCAAGTTGTTGGAGAGATGGATTCAGAGCGTTTAGATAGTATTGAAATTGGTATTCGTGGGGAGACACAAATGTTCTCTTATGAATTCTCAGCATTTCATATGAAAAAGAAAAACGTTTTCTTCCGTGACTCAGCAGGCTTAAATGTGACGGATGGCAGAACAAAACATAAAGGTATTGAAGCTGCGGTGACAATGCCTTTGGGTGAGAGTTTTGATGTTTCAGTTAATTATACTTATGCTGAGCATGAGTATGATTTCGATAATGCATCAAGTGGTGTGAAGTCTGGTAATGAAGTTGATACTGCACCGAAAAGTATCGGTAACGTTCGTTTTGGCTGGAACTTTAATGCGGACAGCCGAGCAGAAGTAGAGTGGAGTCATATTGGTGAATATTATTTAGATCCAGCAAATGAACATGAGTATGAGGGACACAATGTATTCAATTTACGCGTAAATTCACAGCTTACAAATAACTTCGCAATTCATGGACAGATTAAAAATATCTTTGATAATGAATATGCTGATCGGGCGGACTTTGCCTTTGGAGACTACCGTTTCTTCCCTGGACGAGATCGTCACTATGAAGTGGGAGCTAGCTATAGTTTCTAAACCTATAGTCTAAACTTTGAAGTAAAAAAAAGCGGCGATAATATTTATTATCGCCGCTTTTTTATTTAAAGGCTTCTCAAAAATCTCCTTATTGTCACGATCCCAGCATTGAGAAGCTAGGCAGCATAACAATAAGCAATATCGTTAGATTCCAGTTAAAAGAATACAGTAAAGAGAGGCTTTTAATTATCGTTGTGAACGAGCAGCTTTAATCGCAGCGCGAACCTGATTAGGGGCTGTTCCACCAAGGTGATCGCGAGCAGAAACTGAGCCTTCTAAGGTCAATACATCAAATACATCTTCGCTAATTTGAGCAGAGAATGATTGCAGTGTTGCTAGGCTCATTTCTGATAAATCTTGCTTATGTTTGATGCCATAGGCAACAGATAAGCCCACGACTTCATGTGCATCACGGAAAGCGACTCCTTTACGTACAAGGTAATCAGCCAAGTCAGTTGCAGTGGCATAACCACTTAGGGCTGCTTGACGCATGCTGTCTGCCTTAACGGTCATGACTGACATCATGTCAGCATAAATACGCAGAGAGCCTAATAGAGTGTCGATAGTGTCGAATAATGGCTCTTTGTCTTCTTGATTATCTTTATTGTAGGCAAGAGGCTGGTTTTTCATGAGCGTGAATAGGTTAAACATATTGCCGTAAACACGACTGGTTTTACCGCGAATTAACTCTGGAACATCCGGGTTTTTCTTTTGTGGCATGATTGATGAGCCCGTGCAAAAAGAGTCACCAAGATCAACAAAGTTAAATTGTGCAGAAGACCAGATGATTAATTCTTCTGAAAAACGCGATAAGTGCATCATTAAAATAGAAGCGAAGCTATTAAACTCAATAGCAAAATCACGATCACTGACGGCATCAAGTGAATTTAAGCAGATACGCTCAAAGCCTAGCAGTTCAGCGGTCATTTCGCGGTTAATAGGGAATGTTGTGCCCGCTAAAGCGGCTGCACCTAATGGTGATGAATTAACCCGTTTAGCACAATCTTCTAAACGTTCGGCATCACGTACTAGCATTTCATACCAAGCCATCATATGGTGACCAAAAGTGACCGGCTGTGCTGTTTGCAAATGGGTGAATCCCGGCAAAATAGTGTCAGCTTCACGCTCAGCAACCATTAATAATGCATCTTGTAGGCGGTGTAATTCAGCTTTAATCGGATCAATCATATCGCGCAAATACAGGCGAACATCAGTAGCAACTTGATCGTTACGCGAGCGACCTGTGTGTAGTTTTTTACCGACTTCACCGATGACTTCGATAAGACGTGCTTCAATATTCATATGCACATCTTCTTGAGCAATTGACCATTCAAACTCATCATTGTCAATTTCTGTACGTATAGTTTCTAAGCCAGAGATAATTTGATCTCGTTCGCTTGCCGTTAGCACATTAACGCTAGCGAGCATTGTGGCATGAGCAATTGAGCCTTGAATGTCTTGATTGTACATTCGTTGATCAAATTGAACTGATGCTGTGAACTCTTCTACAAAAGCATTTGTCGGCTGAGTTAGGCGAGCGGAGGATAGTTTTTTCTTAGGCGCGGTCATAGTTCAAATCTTAAGATATCTAAATAAAGAGTGAATTATAACGCGGTTAGTAGAGAATCATGGTAGAAATGATAGAATCCTAGCTAATTTATAAACTGTACACTGAATAATTATGTATATACCTCAGCATTTTGAAGTAACAGACCAAAAGGAAGCGCTTGCATTTGTTAAAAAAAATGCATTTGGTCAGTTAACTTCTGTCGTTGATGGTAGGCTTTTTTCATCACATATTCCATTTATGATGGCTGAGAAAGGACAATCACTGCGATGTCATATTGCCAAACAGAACCCACAATGGCGAGACATAGAAGAACAGGAAGTCTTGCTTACCTTTCAAGGCAACCATGATTATATTTCGCCTTCTTGGTTTGGAGCGGCGGGGGTGCCAACTTGGAATTATCAGGCTGTTCATATTTATGGAAGAGCCTCCATCATTACAGATGTAAAAAGAGTAAAAAAACTCGTTGATGAATTGACTCATATTTATGAGTCATCACTGGATGAGCCTTGGATGCCGGAATATAAAGAATCAGCATTAAATGCGATTGTTGGTATTGAAATAAAAATTGATGATATTCAATGTAAATACAAGCTTAGCCAGAACCGTTCAGACACCGATCAAAAACAAATTGCAGTTGAGCTCGAGAAAAGAGGCTCAATTCAATTATCAAAGGCAATGACACAAAATGACAAATAGAGTGATTAAAATAGCGACACGTAAAAGCCCCCTAGCACTATGGCAAGCTGAATTTGTGCGAGATGAATTAATTAAGCTTCATCCTAGCTTGCAAGTTGAACTGGTTAAAATGAGTACTCAGGGCGACAAAATATTGGATGTTCCTCTGGCTAAAGTAGGTGGTAAGGGGCTATTTGTTAAAGAGTTAGAGCAAGGGATGTTAGCGGGTGATGCGGATATTGCGGTTCATTCAATGAAAGATGTGCCCGTAGAGTTCCCTGAAGGCTTACATTTACCTGTTGTGTGTCAACGAGAAGATCCTCGTGATGCTTTTGTTTCTAATAATTATGATTCATTAGATGATCTCCCTAAAGGTGCGAAAGTAGGTACTTCAAGTTTACGTCGTGAATGCCAATTGCGAACGGACCGTCCAGATTTAGATGTTATTCCACTTAGAGGTAATGTTAATACACGTTTAGCTAAATTAGATGCCGGTGATTATGATGCCATTATTCTGGCTTCTGCGGGGTTAAAGCGTTTAGGTTTTGAAGATCGAATTAGCTGTGCATTATCTGCCGAGCAAAGTTTACCGGCTATTGGTCAAGGTGCGGTTGGGATTGAAACTCGCATAGATGATGATGAGGTGAATGCCCTAATTGCACCTCTTCGCTGTGCTGACACATGGGTCACAGTCAGTGCTGAGCGTGCATTGAATAAACGTTTAGCCGGTGGCTGCCAGGTTCCGATTGCAGGTTATGCCTTATTAGATGATGGTCATATCTGGTTACGAGGTTTAGTTGGCAGGCCGGATGGTAGCGAAATGTTACGTGCCGAAGTCACGGGCAAAGCTGAAGAGGCGGAAAGCTTAGGTATAGCCTTAGCAGAAGACTTATTAGCCCAAGGTGCAGATAAGATTTTAGCGGATGTTTATGGCAGCTAAGTCATCACTTAATGGGCTTAAAGTCTTAGTCACTAGACCTCAGCAACAAGCGCAAAAACTGTGTGCGTTAATAGAGTCAGCTGGGGCAGAGGCGATTACATTTCCCGTTATTGAAATTGTTGAATTAGACGGTAAGCAGTGGGTTCAACCTGAGCTAAATATGCTCGATATGATTATTTTTGTGAGCCGGAATGCCGTGTCTGCTTTTGTGGGAGCGAATAAAGAGCTTATTCCTGATACGACTAAGCTTGTTAGTGTTGGGGCTGGCTCGGCTGAAAGTATGCGAGCTCATGGCTTACGAGTTGACCTTCAGCCTGAGAAATCTATTGGTAGTGAAGGTTTATTCTCACTGCCTGATTTTGCCAATATGAGCGAAAAGAAGGTGTTGATTATCCGTGGTCAAGGTGGACGAGAGCTATTGGCTGATACCTTAAAACAACGTGGGGCAGAAGTCAGTTATCTTGAGGTTTATCAACGATGTCTTCCTTCTCCTACAGAAGTCGAGTGTCAGCAGGCATTAAAAGCAGAAATAATCGTATGTACGAGCGTGGCTGGAGTGAAAAACTTAGTATTGCTGTTGGAAAAAGGCTTGAAAATCATTCAGGATAAGCCGATGCTAGTCGTAAGTGAGCGAATTAAGAAAACAGCTGTATTATTAGGTTTTAAACAGGTGATGGTGACAGGCTCTGTCAGTGATGAGGCAGTAATTGAACAATTGACCAAGATGGAAACAGGCTAATGGAAAACAAAAGTGAACAACGTGAAGATAATGCTGTGATTCAAGAAGGTGAAGTGGTTAACGTAGAGCCTAAAAAAGATAATAGTCATACGATTATTTGGTGCGTTATTGTCGTGATGTTAGCGATGAATGTCGGGATATATTGGCATTGGGCTCAACAACGGACATTTAATCAGGAAATGGAATTGGCCTTAACTACACTGCCTGAACCCGTGGTCGACACTGCGTTTTTTGATCAGGCTTTATCAACATTAGAAAAGCAGTTCCAAGTATCAGTATCAGCATTAAAGGGAGAGCAAGACTCTTTAGTTGAGGAGCTTGATGCGTTACGTACCAGTCAGAAATTGACCGGAGCGGATGTTGAGTACTATTGGATTATTGCTGAAGTAAAGTATTTATTAAATGTGGCAAATCAGCGTGCATTACTGACTCATGATGCCATTGGTGCACAAGAGGCAATTGATTTAGCCGATAGTCGGATTGAAGGTTTATCTGATCATCGACTTCATCCTTTACGGACATTATTGGCAGAAGAGAAACTGGCCTTATCGGCTGTTAATAATGTGGATGTAGAAGGATTGGTTTTACAGCTGCAAAGTGCATTAACGGTTATTGACTCTCTGCAAGTTGTCTTAGCCCCTGCTGTTGAGTCTGAGAGTAGGGGATCAATATCGTTGAGTGATAATAACGACTGGCAGGGTGCATTTGGTCAGGCATGGCAACAAGTAAAATCATTAGTTGTTATTCGACATCAGCAAGATGGCGCCGCCGCAGTATTGGTTCCTGAACAACGCTATTTCTTGTACCAGAACTTACGTTTAAAACTAGAGTCTGCAAGGCTTGCACTCTTAAGTGGTGAACAATCTACTTATGATGCAAGTTTAAGCTCAGCAAGTGATTGGTTACAGCAGTATTTTGTGGGTGATGGACGAGATGCCATGCTGACTTTAATTGCTGAGTTGGCAGAGCAAAATATTGAAGTAGTGCTACCTGATATTTCTGCATCACTAATGTGGTTGCGAGGGTTTGAGCAATGAAATCATTGATCATTATTGCCCTTGCATTACTGCTCGGTGCAGGATTAATGTGGGCGGCAAAGTTCGAACCAGGATTTGTATTATTACAATATGGTCGTTGGAGCTTGGAAACGTCACTGGTTATTTTCGGCGTAGGATTTATGCTGTTGCTGGCAGCAAGTTATATGGGCCTGAGAAGTCTAGTTATATTACGTCAAAGTCCTAAGCGTTTAAATGCATGGCGAGTAACACAGCGTCATAAGAGAGCTGGCCAAGCATTAACACGAGGGTTAATTACACTTGAAGAAGGTCGTTGGGCTGAAGCTGAAAGACTTCTAGTTCGTCATGCTCCGAATAGCGAAACACCGTTATTACATTATCTAGCAGCAGCACGTTCGGCTCAAAAACAAGGAGCATCAGACAGGCGAGATAATTATTTAAGATTGGCACATGAAACAACAGAGGGTGCTGATGTGGCCGTTGGAGTCGTGCAAGCGGAACTGCAACTGGAAGCGGATCAAAAAGAACATGCCTTAGCCACACTGCAACATTTGCGAGAAGTGGCACCCAAACACCCTTATGTGTTGGAATTACTACAGCATGTTTATTTAGAGATGAATGAGTGGCAAAGTGTGCAAGGTGTCTTACCTGACTTACGCAAACGTAAAGTATTAGATTCGACAGCAACAGAGGCATTAACACAAGATATCGCCGTGGGTCAGCTAGAAGCAGCCTTTGCAAAGCAAGATTGGCAGCAAATGAATGATGTTTGGCAACAATCTTCCAATAAGATAAGACAAGCAGAAGCCATGCTGAACCCCTATGTTTTAGGCTTAATAGAGCAAGGTGAAGTGGTGCAAGCAAGTGGATTAATTGAGCGATTTTTAAGTAAGAGCTGGAGTGATACTCTTGTTTATCAATATGGACAAATTGCTCAGGATAAGGACTTGAAACGGTTAGCAATGGCTGAGAAATGGCTAAAAAATCAGCAAGATAACCCTTGGCTTTTACTTACTTTAGGGCGATTATCCCAAGCGAATAATTTATCTGCAAAGGCTGAATCCTATTTACGCTTGAGCATTGATTGTGGCCCTAGAGGGGAAACATATCAGGTCTTGGCAGAGGTAATGGCTGCAGATAAACAGTTTGATGAAGCGGCAGAACTCTATAAACAGGGTTTGTCATTGATGCTTGAACAAAGCAAAACACTAAAATAATAATAAAAGCAGACTATCTATGGAGCAAGAGGGCGCACATTATTTAATTGATATATTGGCATTATTACTGGCAACAGTGGTGATGGTGCCTTTCTTCCATGCCATCCGTTTGGGAGCTATATTAGGTTATTTAACCGCAGGAATAATTTTAGGCCCTTGGGGCTTAGCCATTATTACGGAAATTGAAGAAATCCGTCACTTAGGTGAATTTGGGGTTATTTTTCTACTTTTTGTTCTAGGGATTGAGCTCAAGCCTGATAAATTATGGCAGATGAGAAAAATGGTAGTCGGCCTTGGACTGGGGCAGCTACTCATCACCGCAGCCACACTTTATGCCATATCACGTTGGTTCGGCCTTAGCTCTCAAACAGGGCTGATTATTGGCTTCGGTTTAGCCTTGTCATCGACTGCTTTTTGTTTGAAATTATTAGCCGAACGAGGCGGTATCTCAACCTCAATGGGGCGAATGTCTTTTTCAATTTTACTGTTGCAAGACTTAGCGGTTGTTCCTTTATTAGCCCTTGTATCTTATCTAGCCGAAACAGGTGGAAAAGAAGTTGCGGGAGCTCATTTTGACTTAGTCTTAGCTGTTGCCGTTATCATCGCTTTTTTATTAATAGGTCGTTATTTACTGAACCCCATTCTAGGTAAAATCGTTGCCAGTCAAGATCCTGATGTCTTCATTGCTGTCGCTGTTTTGTTAGTGCTAGGCGTGGCGTGGATTATGGAATCTGTCGGGCTATCAATGGCTCTCGGGGCCTTTTTAGCGGGTGTAATGCTGGCAGAATCGCATTACCGCCACCAAATAGAAGCCGATATCTTACCTTTTAGAGGGATCTTATTAGGGCTGTTTTTTATGACTGTCGGGATGGGAGTTGATTTTGGTTTATTGTCACAGAAATTTGTTTCTATTATTGCTCTAACCATTTCTTTGATGCTGATTAAGGGCCTGATTGTTTATGGACTTGCACGTTTTAGTGGTGCAAGACATGATATTTCAATGCAAACAGGTGTGTTGTTATCACAAAGTGGTGAGTTTGGTTTTGTATTATTTGGTTTTGCTACGCTTTCAGGTGTGCTGGATGCTCAGTTAGGTCAAATGCTAACCTTAATTATTGTGTTATCAATGGTGTTTACCCCCTTCGTTGTGATGGCTGTAAATGCCTTACTGTTAAGGTTTTATATACCTGATGAAGGTGATGATAGTGCGTTCAACCAGTTTGTCGATGATTCTGAACAGCATGTCATTTTAGCGGGCTTTGGTCGTGTTGGAGCTAGGATTGGGGTCTTGTTAGCAGAAGCAGGCGTTCCCTACATTGCTATTGATATGAAGCAAGACCGTGTTAAAAGCGCTCGTAAGCAGGGGTTCCCTGTTTTCTTTGGCGATGCAAGTCGATTGAAAGTATTACAAGCTGCGGGAGCCGATAAAGCTAAAATGTTAGTGATTGCACTTGAAGACCAAGAGCAAGTTAATAAATTAGTGGCTCAAGTACGTCAGCACTATCTTGATATGCCGATTCATGCACGAGCAATTGACCGGCAACATTGTGCGGACTTAATTACTTACGGTGCAACGACAACTATCTCCGATACGTTAGAAACAAGCCTCAGGTTAACGGAAGAAGTGCTGCTTGGGAATGGTGTTGACCAAGAGGATGTTCGACGGGTCGTGAGTGAGTTCCGAGAAGATTACTATCGAGATGTTGTTAAGAAAGTCACTGAAAATAAAGTGGTTATGGGTGAGTTAAGACATTAATTCGGGGCTGGTGTAAGCTAGAGCTGAGGCCTCGTTAGGCTTTATATTGTCTATCAGCCTCGTTTGCTCTGTATCCCTGTTAGAGAAATGATTACTAGGGGTAAAAATTAAAGTCGAGAACAGCGTTTTGCTATTTTACCTTAACTGACTGCCTTTACTTCCTTGGCGATTATAGCCGGCATGTTTTTGTTGCTGTTCATCGAGTTCTGATTGGCATTTTACACAGAGGCGAACACCTAAAATGGCCTGACGGCGAGCAGTGGGGATTTCTTGTTCACACTCTTCACAATGAGATAGGCTTTCGCCTTGGGGCTGTTGGCTGCGAGCCAGTTTGATTGCATCATCAATGCTTGCATCTATTTGATCTTGTACTGCACCATCTTTAGACCATCCGCCTGCCATATCAAAAGGTATCCAGCTTATAAACGCATTGGCATGACAACATACTGACGATCTAGCTTTTCATCGGCAGGAGTAATCAACACACTACTATTGTCATCACTAAAGACCATTTTAACTTTGTCATCAGGAATGGCATTGAGTAAATCAAGCAAATAGGAATTGTTAAAGGCAATTTCTAGTGCAGAGCCAGAATAATCTACGGTGATCTCTTCTTCAGCTGACTCTTGTTCTTGATTGGTAACCGTCGCCTTTAATAAGCCTGATTCCAGATTAATACGCACACTGCGGTGTTTATCATTAGATAGAATAGAAGCACGAGACAAGGCTTGTTTTAATTGTTCGCGATCAGCAATTACAATTTTGTCACCACCTAGTGGTAAGACACGCTCATAATTTGGGAACTGGCCATCGATTAGTTTTGAAGTGAAGTGTAAGTCTGGTAATTCAACTTTAATTTGCTGGCTACTAAAGGCAATCGTGACGGTGTCATCGCCTTCATTTAAGAGTCGGCCTAATTCCATAATTGCTTTACGAGGAATGATGATGTTATTTTTTTGCTCAACAGCATTATTGGTTTCGATGCTACCAAGAGCAAGGCGATGACCATCTGTTGCGACAGCTCGTAAAAGTTTATCCTCGCGTTCAAGTAATAAACCATTGAGATAATAACGAACATCTTGGCTCGCCATAGCAAAGCTTGTTTCATCTAATAATGATTTTAGCGCTGTCTGAGACAAGCTAATTTCATCAATGTAATTTGCACCTTCACTCTCAGGAAAATCTTCGCTAGGTAGTGTTGATAGCGAGAAACGACTTTTCCCCGTGCGAACAATCGCTTTATTATCTTGAGCTTTAAAACTGATCATTGCATTACTCGGTAATGCGCGACAAATATCAAGAAATTTTCGTGCAGAAACCGTTGTTTTACCTTCCTGTTCAACATCAACAGGCAGAGTGGCAATCATTTCCAGCTCCATATCGGTACTGGTCATTGAAAGCTGTTTGCCGTGAGCACGCAGTAATATTGTTGACAAAATAGGGAGTGTTGCTCGGCGTTCAACAATGCTACAAACAAGTTGAAGCGAGCGGGCAATCGTTTCTTGGCTAACAGTAAATTGCATGTTTAAGTTCTCAGTTTAACTCGATAAGGTTCGAAGTAAATTACGATAATCTTCAGCGACACGAGGATCCGTTTCTTTTAACTCAGCTATTTTACGACAAGCATGTAAAACGGTGGTGTGATCGCGCCCACCAAAGGCGTCACCAATTTCAGGCAGACTATGGCTGGTTAGCTCTTTTGCTAAAGCCATGGCAATTTGTCGAGGCCGAGCAATAGAGCGAGTTCGTTTTTTCGATAGCATATCAGTAATGCGAAGCTTGAAGTATTCAGCGACTGTTTTCTGGATGCTTTCGATGGTGACGAGCTTTTGATGTAATGCCAGTAAGTCTTTGAGAGCTTCTTGTGCCATATCTATTGATAAAGGCTGATTAGTGAAACGAGCAAACGCCATAACACGTTGCAATGCGCCTTCAAGATCGCGGACATTTGATTTAATGCGTTGGGCAATAAAGAAAGCAACATCTTCAGGAAGGGAGATGAGGTTCTTCTGTGCCTTTTTAATGAGGATTGCAACACGCGTTTCAAGTTCTGGTGGTTCAATGGCAATCGTTAGCCCCCAACCTAAGCGTGATTGTAAGCGCTCATCAAGATTTTGAACTTCTTTTGGAAAGCGATCACAGGTCAAAATAATTTGTTTTTGGCCTTCCAGTAAGCTGTTAAAGGTATAAAAGAATTCTTCTTGCGAGCGCTCTTTTTTAGCAAAAAACTGAATATCATCAATAAGCAGGGCATCAACACTACGATAATGTGTTTTGAACTTATCAATAGCATTGGTACGGATTGCGGTAATCATATCCTGCACAAAGCGTTCCGAAGACAAATACATCACTTTTGCTTTCGGGTTATCTTTTTTAATTTGATTGGCAACCGCTAGCATTAAATGCGTTTTACCTAAGCCCGTTCCGCCATATAAAAAGAGGGGGTTATAACCACTGGTCCCAGGAGATTCAGCGACATGCAGTGAAGCTGCTCGAGCAATTTGGTTTGATTTACCTTCAACATAAGACTCAAAGGTAAAGCCCGGGTTGATAGGGCTACTCAACGCAGGTTCAGGTTCAGGCGCTAAAGCTCGATTGGGAGTTGATGGAGTTGATGGTTTTGTCGGTGCAATTTGATTGCTGCCAACTTCAACAATAATGGAGCTTATTTTACCGTGGCTGAGAGCGCCAACAAGTTGAGTTATTTTTGTTTCTAACTGTTCTTGTACCCATGCTTGAACATAAGGGTTAGGCGCTAACAGGCGTAAGCTGTCGATTGATTCAATAGCTTGTAATGGACGCAGCCATGTATTCAGCTGTTGTGCTGAAAGTTCACCTTCAAGGTGGGACAAGCATTTTTCCCACAAGGGTGATGACACAGCGATTCCTTATTATTAACTATAAAAATTATTGGGTGAAGAAAATGCTAGTATACTGCTTGTAGCACCTCGAATAAACAGATCAGTCCGGATTAAATTTTGCTTGTAGCACTTTAATGGCGATTAGACTGATCTAATGTTTGACTTGCCCTGCCGAGAAAGATTATAATTCCAGCCCTTTTGTCCGATCCCGAGATCGTTTTAGTGTCGATTAGCGGACAAAACCAGAATTAATATAGTGGAGTTGGTGAAATGAAAAGAACTTTTCAGCCTAGTAATATCAAACGTAAACGTACTCACGGTTTCCGTGCCCGCATGAAAACTGTTGGTGGACGTCGTGTAATTAACGCTCGCCGTGCTAAAGGCCGTGCGAGCTTAACAGTATAATTTCTCTGTATAAATAGGAGAACATGTCTTGGCCTCTTTTGACCGAGCCATGAGAATGAATAACCCGAGAGACTTTTCTCGGGTATTTCGTCAGGCCAAGCGTACAGGTGGCAGTGGCTTGACGATATTAACGATTGAAAACTCGGCGGGCACTCCCCGATTGGGTTTGGCTATAGCAAAGAAACATTTAAAACATGCTACTCGTCGCAATCGATTAAAGCGGATTATTCGTGAGTCTTTTAGGCATCACCAATCTGACTTTGCCAATATAGATATTGTTGTATTAACGCGACATGATGTAATTAAGCGCGATTCAGCTGAATTATGGCAAGCATTGGAGCGACATTGGAAAACCGTGGTAGCACAATGGCAAAAAAAATCTTAATTGGGCTCGTCCGAGCTTATCAATTACTTGTCAGTCCATTATTAGGCGCAAACTGTCGCTTTCAACCCACCTGTTCCCGTTATATGATAGATGCAATAGAGCGTTTTGGGGCCCTAAAAGGCCTTGGGCTTGGTTTGCGTCGACTTTCACGTTGTCACCCTTGGCATGAGGGTGGTTTAGATCCCGTTCCTGAATTAAAGAAATAGAAACCCAATGGATAACTTTAGAACCTTTTTTATTTTTGGATTGCTTATCGTCTCATTATTATTATGGGAAGCTTGGCAGAATGATTATGTGCGTCCGCAGCAAGCAGCTCAATTAGCTGCCGAGATTGATAGTTCATTACCTGATATTGCAGCTCCTGCTGTTGATGGAATAACGACTAATCAACAAGACTTGCCGGATATGCCTGTTGCTCAATCATTGAATGATTTACCTTCAATGGATCAGTCGATTGAAATAAGTAGCGCAAATAAGATTCATATTAAAACAGATGTGATTGATGTCATTATTGATACGAAAGGTGGTGATATCGAATCATTAGCTTTATTAGCGTATCCCGTGGAATCAAGTACGCCTGATCAGCCGGTACAATTCTTGGCTAATAACCCTTCACAATACTTTGTTGTGCAATCGGGTCTGCGTTCAGATGTTCCTGCTCCAACTCATTACGATACATATCGCGCTGAAAGTAGTTCTTATGAGCTATTAGATGGTCAGGATACGGTAGAAGTACCATTACACTGGATCAGTGATACCGGTGTTCAAGTGACCAAGACATTTCGTTTTCACCGTGACAGCTATTTAGTCGATGTTGATTATCAAATTAATAATGACAGTGGCGAGCGCTTCACTGCCTACCCTTATGCCCAGTTTAATCGTGTAAGACCCGTCGAAGATTCAGGTTTTATTTACACTTATACAGGGGCAGTATTCTCTACTAAGGGCAATGAATACGAAAAAATTGATTTTGATGATTTAGACGATAATAGTTTTAGCCGAGCAGCAACAGAAGGCTGGACAGCGATGATTCAACATTATTTTGTTGCCGCACTGATTCCTCCGAATACTGAGCAAGAAAATTCTTTTTACGGAAAATCAATTCAAGAACGCAATTATACTGCTGGGGTAAAACTAGCAACCTTATCTGTGCCAATGGATGAGAGTGCTCAAGCTGCATATCAAATGTATTTAGGGCCTAAACAGCATGAACGTTTGGAAGCAGTAGCTGAAAACTTAGATTTAACCGTAGATTTCGGTAAATTAACCATTATCTCTCAGCCATTATTTACCATTATGGAATGGATCCATAAGTTAACCAATAACTGGGGCTGGTCAATTGTCTTCTTAACCGTCTTAATTAAATTGGCATTCTACCGCTTGTCAGCTGCGAGTTATCGTTCAATGGCTTCAATGCGTAAATTAACGCCTAAGCTAGCAGTGTTAAAAGAGCGTTACGGTGATGATAAACAACAATTTAATAAGGCAATGATGGACTTATACCGTACTGAGAAGATTAACCCTCTCGGTGGTTGTTTACCTATCTTAGTGCAAATGCCTGTCTTCTTAGCATTCTATTGGGTGTTGGTTGAAAGTATTGAGTTACGCCAAGCTCCATTTATCTTTTGGTTACAAGATCTAACCGCGATGGATCCTTACTTCATCTTGCCGGTGGTATTTGGTTTAAGTATGTTCTTCCAGCAGAAGTTAAACCCTGCACCACAAGATCCTGCTCAAGCGATGGTGATGAAAGCATTCCCAATTATCTTTACAGTATTCTTTGCCTTCTTCCCATCGGGTCTCGTTCTTTACTGGGTGGTGAACAATCTATTATCAATTACTCAACAATGGCATATCACGCGTAAGCTTGGTGCTCTTTAAGTTCTGATATGGATACTATCGTTGCTATAGCGACCTCACCCGGACGTGGTGGGGTGGGTATTGTCAGACTGTCTGGCAAACAAAGTGTGGCGATAGCTGAGAAAATATGTGGCCGCTTAGGCGAGCCTCGCTTTGCCAAGTTTAGTAATTTTCGCCATGAGGATGGAGAAGTTATAGACAGTGGTGTGGTCTTATTTTTTCCTAACCCTGCATCCTTCACTGGTGAAGATGTGGTTGAGTTGCAAGGACATGGCAGCCCTTTAGTTTTAGAGCGCTTATGCCAAAGAGCCATTAGTCTAGGTGCTAGAATGGCCAGACCCGGTGAGTTTTCAGAAAGAGCATTTCTGAATAATAAGATGGATTTGGCTCAAGCTGAAGCCGTTGCTGATCTTATTGATAGTTCAACTCAGCAAGCAGCACGAAGTGCGATGCGATCATTGCAAGGTGTATTTTCTGATCGCGTCAATGACTTACTGACAAAACTAACTGAACTGCGAATGTATGTTGAAGCTTCAATAGACTTTGCTGATGAAGAAATTGATTTTCTTGCTGAAGCGGCTGTTGATGAACAAGTGCAAAAGTTGCTCGTTGTAGTGGATGGAATCACCAGTAGTGCCCAGCAAGGCAGACTATTGCGAGAAGGTATGAGCATTGTCCTCGCGGGACAGCCCAATGCGGGGAAATCAAGCTTACACAACCAGTTAGCTGGTCATGACGCTGCGATTGTGACAGAAGTGGCTGGAACAACTCGCGATATCTTGCGAGAGCAAATTCATTTAGGTGGTCTTCCTTTACGTATCTCCGATACTGCTGGCTTACATGACTCAAGCGATATTGTTGAACAAGAAGGTATTCGTCGTACTCAAAATGAAATAGCCCAAGCTGATCATATTTTGTTGGTGATTGATGATAATCAGGGTATGACAGAAAAAGATGAGCAGATCCAAGCAGAGCTTCCTCAGCATATCCCCCTAACAATTATTCGTAATAAGATCGATAAACAAGGTAAGTCAGCTGAACTGGTTAAGCAAGGCGATGATTCAGTCTTATTTTTATCCGCCAAAACTGGCGACGGTATGCCATTATTACAGCAGCACCTTTGTGATGCCGTAGGTTACCACCCTGAGGATGAGGGTGTGTTTATTGCCCGCCGCCGTCATTTAGATGCCTTGGCAAAAGCACGAAATGCTATTCAAGCAGGCTATAACTGTTTAACAGGTATGGGTGCAGGCGAGTTATTAGCTGAAGAGCTTCGTCAGGCGCAACACGCTTTAGGTGAAATAACGGGCACCTTTAGTAATGAAGATTTACTCGATAAAATTTTCTCTAGTTTTTGTATCGGTAAATAACACTTTAATTTGGATCTGTACATTAACAGCCAAAGGTTTGTTACACTCAAGTAAAACAACCGCTTAAATAAGTGAAGCATAGATTATGCAACGTTATTTTAAAATACGATTCTCAATCGTTATCTTTTTAATGATAATACTAGCAGGAGCAAGTATTTACTTCTTGTTCAGTGTTAATTTAACGACTAAAAAGATGTATGAACATCCTTACCGTGTGAGTAATGAGCTTAAATCAATTGAGCTGTCGGTACACCATATTGATTTACTGCTACTTGAGCAGGTGACCCCGTCTCGCTACTTTAAAATTGCTCAAGAAGATGCGGCGAATAAAGAACGATTATCTATTATTTATACTCAGTATCTGGGTGAAAAAGTTAATATTGCCGAATTAGAAGACGCATATTCTCACTGGTTTAGCTTGGCGCTAGATCCTGAAAGCTCTCGGGCTAATCGGGAACAGTCACTAGTATTATTAGAAGCTAAATTAAAAGGCTTGGCGAGCTTTGCTGATGCCAAAGCGACGGGATTTTATACTCAAGCGACCTCAGATACCTTAAGGTATGCGATCACCATTGCTATTGCCTTATCAATTGCTTCATTAGTATCCGTTTCATTGTTAATGTTCACCTTGAAACTATTAAGAGAAAATCTAGCCAACCGAAAACAATATAGCCAAATTATTGATCAAAATGTCATGATTTCGGCAATTGATGATCAAGGGCTTATTTTTGAAGTAAGTAATCACCTCAGCCGATTCTTATCTAAAAAGAAAGAGGATATGCAATATATACATATTAAAGATCTCTTCTTTTCCCACAATGAACCATTGTTTGATGAAATGTGGAAATGTGTGGTTTCAGGAGAATCTTGGCAAGGTGATATTGAAGTCTATACAGATGAAATAAGCCCAAAATGGTTAGAAATAGATGTGATCCCCATGCAAACAGTGGACTATCAATATTCAGGCTTTAGATTATTAGCATATGACATTACCAGTCAAAAATCACTAGAGAAAATCTCACTAACAGATAGCCTAACGGGGCTCTTAAATAGACGCTCATTAGACGATATTATGGAACGTCAGACTAGATTGACGATGAGAAATAAGCAGCCACTCACGGTTGCAATGTTAGATATTGATTTCTTTAAACAGTATAACGACACTTATGGTCACCCTGCTGGGGATAAGGTCTTAACGCATTTAGCTTCATTATTTATGCAATTATTAGGTCGTCCAGATGACTTTATATTTCGCATGGGGGGAGAGGAGTTCTTTTTTATCTTTAATAGTAGCTGTGTTGAAAGCTCAAAAGACTATATAGGTAAAATTAAGGACGAAGTCAAAAGACTTAATATAGAGAATAAAAATAGCTTAGTCGATGACGTGCTTACTGTTTCTATTGGCGCTGTGTTTTTTGCAGGCGAAAGCCATGTGGAAGCATCATTATTGATGTCTGATGCGGATGATAATCTTTATAAGGCAAAAGAAACACGTAACAGCACAGTGCAAACAGTTGAAGGTTTAGCTGTTCATCGAGATGTGTGAAATAGACAGAGCCTTTCTATTGTTGAAGATAAAAAGGCTCTGACATTACGATTCTATTAGCGGGTTTGTGAAGCTTAAGGTGAGAATGAAGAACCACAACCACACGTTGTTGTTGCATTAGGATTGCGAATAACAAATTGAGAGCCTTCGACACCATCGGTGTAGTCAATCTCAGCACCAACAAGGTATTGATAGCTAGTCGGATCGATTAAGAGGGTAACTCCCCCTTTCTCGACTTGGGTATCATCTTCCCCTACTTCTTCTTCAAAGGTAAATCCGTATTGAAAACCAGAACAACCTCCGCCAGTAATAAAGACACGAAGCTTAAGCGCATCATTGCCTTCTTCGACAATTAAATCGCTGACTTTCTTTGCTGCAGAATCTGTAAAGTTAACAGGGCTAGGCATTTCACTCATAATGAGCTCCAACATATATAAAGGGTAATAGCTCTATTATCCAAGACTGAGTAATTTAGTCAAGAATAGTCTTTGTGAGACTTTTATATTTAGGCCATATTTACACGACACGACAGAGTTATTTGAACCAACCGACGGCACAGTAATTTACATTGATTGACAGCGTATCTTGCACTTCCTATCAAAGCCTAAAATATATAATGAGAAGAAAGTTGTTAAGTAAGCATGAGATGCTCATTTCTGTCTAACGATTTTAACGAAAGTAAAAAGCTACGTTTTATCTGTCGCCCGTCTGCTTCTGACCCAAAGCAGCCAGGCGATAAAACTGTTGTGATGGTTAACGACTTAATACAGCGTACGATTACTGTCGGACACCTTCGATATGCAACTCCAACTCAACATGAGTTGATGCAGGGCCTAAGTTGTAATCAATGCCGTAATCAGCAAGTTTTAGTTTGGTTGTACCACTGAAGCCAGCGCGGTGACCGCCCCAAGGATCGCTACCTTCACCAATTTTTTCTACAGGGAAGCTGATGGTCTTGGTCACGCCATGTAATGTAAATTCACCGGTTAATGTGCCGCTGTTATCATCATTAGCTTGATATTGGCTGCTAGTGAAGGTGGCTGTTGGATATTGCTTAACATTAAGAAATTCTTTGCTACGTAAATGCTTATCACGTTGAGCGTGGTTTGAATCTATGCTGGCTGTTTGAATCACAACATTTATTTTTGAATCAGCAGCTTGGGTCTGGTCATAGCTAAATTTGCCGTCAAAATCATTAAAACGGCCTGTTAACCAGCTATAACCTAAATGTTGAATTTTAAAATTGATAAAGGCATGTGTACCTTCTTTATCAATATTGTAATCAGCTGCATAACTGAAGCTAGAAAATAATGATGCAGCAGCGATTGTGGTGCTAAGTAATAGTTTTTTCATAATATCCTCGTGTAAATTAATGTGATGTATCTACTTTTAACATTCGAACAAGACTACGGTCTTTATCAATAAAGTGATGTTTAATGGCAGCAAAGGCATGCAATACAACCATTGAGATTAATAACCAAGCAAGCAGGGCATGAATGTCTCCTGCAATGTCCTCTTGGTGGTTAATACTCCAAGGCAGTGCCGGTATATGAATTAAATCAAACACAATAATGGCTCGGCCGTCGGCAGTGGAGATCAAATAGCCACTAACCATTAAAAACAGCATGATCATATATAAACCATGGTGCATTATAGTGGCTGACACCTGCTGCCATTTTGCTGCTGTCAACGCATTCGGAGTAGTGTTGAGCGCCTGCCAAATACGACGAAATAGCAACAAAGCCAATAACACCATACCCAAGCTCTTATGTAAGTCTAATGAGCCTCTGTACCAAGCATCATAATAGGTGAGTTCAACCATATATAAACCAAGACCAAACATATAGATAATGGCAATCGCCATCAGCCAATGAATACCAATACTGATCCAGCCATAAGAGTGTTTATTGTTTTTTAGCATAGCTTGTTACTTGTTAGTAAGAGGGTAAGTTTATCGAGATAAATATTGTTTTAGTAGTGCTAAAAATAATAAACTGTTGTGCATAAAGTAATTAACTGTTGCAGCAGGAAGGAATGTTTAGCTATGCAGGATATTCACTGGGATGATTATCGGGTTGCCTATCAGGTAGCCAAGTTAGGCTCATTAAGTAAAGCGGCAAGGCAGTTACAATGTAACCATGCCACGGTATTACGCCATATTAATCGTTTGGAAAAGGCGCTGAATATTAAGCTCTTCCTGCGTCATCAGCGCGGTTACAAGCTGACAGATGCCGGATCTTTATTAACAAATGAAATGCCTGATATTTATAAAAAATTTAACAGATTGGAAGCATTATTAGGCAGTATGGAGCAAGATATTAGTGGTAATTTGCGTATTACGACTTTACTTGAGTTCGCTCCATTATTGAATCCTGCGTTATTGCAGTTTCGTCTGGATTATCCAAAATTACGCGTGCAGATAATTTCTACTGATGAGGTGATCCCTTTAGCCAGTGGTACTGTTCATGTTTCGTTAAGGGCGGGGGATAAACCACATGATCCAGACTTAATCGCCCATAAGTTGATGTCAATCAAGATGGCTTATTATGCTACGGATGATTATGTGCAACAGCATGGCTTGCCTGAAAGTGTTGATGAATATAATCAATATGACTGGGTGATGCCTAGCATTGATAAACACCATATATCTATTGTTAAGCAAGTGATACAACATTTAGATAACGACAGTGTGGTTTATCAAAGTAATCAGATGTTGGATGTGCAGGCGGCAGTGAAAGCTGGTTTAGGTATTGGCTTATTACCTGAGCGTGAAGCCTCAATGCTGGCTAATTTACACCGCTTGAATATTGAAGTTAATGGAACTCATCAGGAGGGGAGCCTGTGGTTTGTCTATCATCGTGATTTAAAAAATAACGCCAAAGTAAAAAATTTATACCGTTACTTACTCGAGCACTTACAAACTGAGCCCAAGGTTTAAAGATACTTTTTAGTGAATATTTTTTTACACAGTCGGTGAAATATCTAACTTTCAGTGGTATATAACGATTGTGGGGGATTAATCATGCAGCAGATCTATCGTTCTATGTTTGCCGTTGATGTAAACATCTCTGGTGTAAATGTAATGAATCTTGGCATTTACTCGAACGGATGAGTTATTTACATTTGTATAAGTTATGGATGTGCTTTCTTGGCTTTTTCAGCTAACTTTGGTGTGTCACGATTTCATAGTAGAATCATAGTGTTTATAAGGTGCAGAGTAGCTAACTATAGTGCTTTGATGTTGATTGGTAGCAGACTCATAGGGTAGTTATGAAAAATGCAGCTGTAACACGAAAGGAATTAAATGCAATACATACGAGTATGTTGCAGCAATGCGTGCTGATACAGCCTCTTGATGAAGAAGGGAGGGCTCGTGTCATAGAGAATAGCCATGCTCTTGAGTTGCCAGAAAATACCACCTTATTTCAACAAGGTGAAGAATTAACCGATATTTATTTGCTGGTTTCGGGGGGCATAAAATTACAACGCTTGGCGCCCAGTGGTGATGAAAAAGTCATTGAAATTATAAGGCCGGGACAGACCTTTGCTGAAGCAGTTCTCTTTCTAGGAGGGTCACGCTATCCCGTTTCTGCGGTAACAGTATCAGATTCTGTGGTGGTGACTATTCATGCTAAAACGTATTTAAAATTATTGAATACATCCAATACCTTATGTTTGAATTTATTAGGTGAGTTGAGCCAACGATTGCACTGGATGGTGAATGAGGTTGATCGCCTTACTTTGCATAGTGCGACTTTTCGTGTGGTAGATTATTTATTAAATCACCTTTCAGAAGATGATTCGAGTCGAGCAGGTGTCAGCCTTGCGGCACCTAAACATGTGATTGCTTCTCGTTTGTCGATTAAACCAGAAACATTGTCGAGAACCTTAAAAAGTCTTTCAAAACAGGGCCTCATCAGTCTCGATGGCTCTCAGGTTGAGTTGCTTGATATTAAACAATTACGTGATCTTATTTCGCTGGTATAACATTCAGCGGAGATTTGATAATTATTTCCAACTTATCCCCTCTAATGTGGCTTGACTTGATATAGGTCAATGCCGAGACAGTGTGCCGTCTGTATACTCTGCTGCACGAATTTGTAAATATAGGAGACGTACGATGAGAGAAACCTTTACCAAGGGCATGGCCCGCAATATTTACTATGGGGGAGCGGTGTTCTTCTTCTTAGTACTTATTGGTTTAACTGTTGATACAGTGAGGAGCCTGCCCAAAACTGATAATTCAGAAAACTTAACCGAGCAAGTAGCAGCTGGTAAGCGATTATGGGAAGTGAATAACTGTATTGGTTGTCATACTTTATTGGGTGAAGGTGCCTATTTTGCTCCTGAGCTGGGTAATGTATATACCCGTTTTGGTGAAAGCACTGAAGCAATCAAAGCATTTATTAAGTATCGTCCAGTAGAAGGTGTTGAAGGACGACGCAGCATGCCTCAGTTCAACTTAACTGATGAAGAGTTAGAAGAGCTTGCTCAGTTTCTAAAATATGTTGATGGTATTAAAACTGCCAGAGACTGGCCACCAAATATTCAAGGTTAAGGGGTAGAGTTTAATGAAATATGAATCACAAGGCATTGCAAAGCTATACTTTATAGCGGCAATAGCACTTTTTGTTGGGCAAATCCTCTTTGGTGTCACCATGGGATTGCAGTATGTAATGGGGGATTTCTTATTCCCTGAAATTCCATTTAATGTTGCACGTATGGTGCACACTAACTTGTTAATTGTTTGGTTGTTATTTGGTTTTATGGGCTCAGCGTATTTTCTGGTGCCAGAAGAGGCTGAACGAGAACTCTATTCACCGATGTTAGCGAAAGTGATGTTTTGGATCTTTCTTGCTGCGGGTGTATTGACGATTCTAGGTTATTTATTGGTCCCTTATGCGCGTTTAGCAGAGCTGACTATGAATGACTTATTACCGACAATGGGACGAGAGTTTTTAGAGCAGCCGACGATTACCAAAATAGGGATTGTTATTGTTGCTTTAGCCTTTATTTTTAATATTGGTATGACAGTATTAACGGGTCGTAAAACCGTTATTAATTTAGTGTTGTTGACTGGTTTAGTGGGCTTGGCTGTTTTCTTCTTATTCTCTTTCTATAATCCTGATAATTTAGTATTAGATAAATACTTCTGGTGGTTTGTTGTTCATCTATGGGTTGAAGGCGTTTGGGAGTTAATCATGGCTTCATTGTTAGCCTATGTATTAATTAAAGTAACGGGCGTGGATCGTGAAGTAATTGAAAAATGGTTATATATCATTATTGCAATGGCATTGATCTCTGGTTTAGTGGGGACAGGTCATCACTTCTTCTGGATTGGTACACCTGATTATTGGCAGTGGTTGGGATCTATTTTCTCAGCATTAGAGCCAATTCCATTCTTTATGATGACCTTATTTGCCTTTAATGTTGTGAATAAACGTCGTCGTGACCACCCTAATAAAGCAGCTGTTTTATGGGCATTAGGTACTGCTGTGATGGCATTCTTAGGAGCAGGGGTATGGGGTTTCTTACATACATTAGCACCTGTTAACTTCTATACTCATGGAACGCAAATTACTGCAGCCCATGGTCATATGGCCTTTTACGGCGCTTATGTGATGGTGGTGCTAACAATGGTTTCTTATTCTATGCCTTTAATGCGTGGTCAAAAAGCAGCTAATCAAACAGCACAGAAGCTTGAGATTAGATCGTTTTGGATTATGACTATTTCAATGGTGTTCATTACTTTGTTCTTGACTGCCGCCGGTATTATGCAGGTTTACTTACAACGTTACTCTGCTGATCCATTACCATTTATGGTGGTTCAAGATGAGATTGCTCACTTCTATTGGGCGAGAGAAGTAGCTGGCTTTACATTCCTTTATGGTTTGATTCTATATATTTATAGTTTCTTTGTTAAAGGGCCTGAAGTTGCCGATGTAGAGTAGTGATATACGTTTCACCTTTTTAGTCTTATGCTGATATTAAGGTGAGATGAAGTTAGAGTTTTAAAGATACCGCCATTTGGCGGTATCTTTTTTTAAGGAGAATGGAATGAATAATGATGAGCTCCAATTAAAGCGAGCAGCAAACTCAGCTTTGCTATCGCTATTAAACCTGACAGCTTTACCTGTTATTGCTTTTATTCTCTTAGCTTTTCTTTATAAGAAAACACAGCCAGATTCTATTGATCGTTATTATGTGATGGTAGGGATAAAAACAAATGTAATGGCTGCTATTGCCTTGTTCTTCGTAACGGCTTTAATGGTTTTACTTGGCGGTTTCGACTCGCCATGGACATGGGTGTATGTCATTTCTTATTTTGTCTTTGTCCATGCCTTATTTATTCTGTTTGCCACATGGACTCTGGTTCGTTCATGGACAGGTAAAAAGTTAACAAAATCTTTTTTATCAGAGTGACTTGATGCGGATCAAGGCAGTGTGATGTTAAAGGTGGCAAAATGACGTTTCATCGTTTTGAACTAAGATTATAGTGACAACAGTACGAATAAAAGAACAGCCTAAACTATTACCGGGTGACTTAGCCATTTGGCTCTTCATCTTTATGGAGTTACTGGTATTTGGCATTTTTTTTATTGTTTATGCGGTGATGCGTGTACAGAATATTGAGATGTTCAACCACTATCAATTAACACTTAATAAAGAGTTAGGGGCGGTGAATACACTGTTACTGATTAGCTCTAGTTATTTTGTTGTTAGAGCAGTCCATGCGATTAGAGATAATAAGGTTGAAAGTTGTATTCATTGGCTTTATGCCGGCTTAGCTGGTGGAGCTGGATTTTTAATTCTAAAGGCTCTGGAATACAGTGATAAGTTCTCAGCAGGGATTAGCCTGAGTACCAATACCTTTTATATGTTTTACCTTTCTTTGACGATGTTTCATTTTTTGCATGTGATATTGGGCATGGTGATCTTATTTGCAGTAGCCCTAAAAGCAAAGCAAGGACGGTATAGCGCTGAAAATTATACTGGTGTCGAAACAGGAGCATCGTATTGGCATATGGTTGATTTGGTGTGGATTATTTTGTTCCCATTGGTGTATATCATTCGATGAAAATGGTAAATAGAGAAATGTTCATCTGGCTGTTAATGATGTTATTAACATTATCTACTTATGCCATGGGTAAGTTTGCTGTTGATGGCTTAGCGGTCGTTATGTTTTTACTCGTCACAGCAGCCATTAAAGGTGGCTTGATTATTCGCGACTTTATGGCGTTACAGGGAGTGGCCCTACTGTGGCAAATCATTATGTATGGTTGGCTGATGTTGGTCTGCCTAACTATTGCAATTACTTATATTGTGGGACTTTAATATGACAACAATGAATAAAATTATTTTAGAAAGTGCGACTATCCCTCATGTCGATCTTGATTTCATGAACCAGACGCATTTTGAAGAAATTGAGATGGTGAAAGAGTTGGGTGAATTGCTTGAGACTTATCAGCAAAGTGATGAGCCGACAGCAAGTGAAACTCAGCAGATCACAGCCTTTTTGGATAAGTGGTTAGAGCACACTAAGGCACATTTCGCTCGTGAAAATGGATTAATGTTGGAGATCGGCTTTCCAATGATTGTCGTGCATAAGAGTGAGCATGAGCAAGTATTAGGTGAAATGATGATGATGGTGGAATCATGGCAAACAGATTATGATATTGAGGCCGTGGCCCATTATGTGTTTTCTCTTTGGCCTTCATGGTTTGGAAATCACGTTAATTCAATGGATATGATGACAGCACGCTTTGCGGTAATGAGCGGCTATGAACCACATTGAACCTTGGCTACAGACAGATTGCATAAAAGCCGTCTTTTAAATTAACAGGACTCAGAATGAGTGATATAGACATACCCTATTATCAAGATCAGAATAATGAAATTGAATTATTTGAGCAGGCTTATAAGAATCAATTGCCTCTACTGATTAAGGGGCCAACGGGTTGTGGTAAAACACGCTTTATCGAGCATATGGCAGCGAAACTTGGTCGTCCTTTGTATACCATCGCCTGTCATGATGATTTAACCGCAGCTGATTTAGTCGGCCGACACTTGATTGGTGATGGCGAGACATATTGGCATGATGGCCCTTTGACTAAGGCTGTTCGTGAAGGTGCTATTTGTTATTTAGATGAAGTGGTTGAAGCTCGGAAAGATACTACTGTTGTACTCCATCCTTTATCTGATGATCGTCGGGTATTGCCGATTGAGCGTACAGGTGAAGTTTTAAAGGCTCCGCCTGAGTTTATGCTGGTGGTCTCTTATAACCCTGGCTATCAGAACTTATTAAAGGGCATGAAGCCTTCAACACGCCAACGCTTTGTGTCCATGCGTTTTGATTATCCTGATAGTGAAACGGAAACTAAAATTATTCAACAAGAAACACAGTTGGATCAAGCCATGTCAGCACAGTTAATCGAATTAGCTCAGTCTTTACGTGTATTAAAAGATCATGATTTAGAAGAGTCAGCATCGACTCGTTTATTAGTCTATGCAGCCACATTGATTAAATCAGGTTTGGATCCTATTGAAGCGTGTCGAGCAGCGATTATTGAACCATTAAGTGATGATGAAGAAACCGTCACTGCATTAATGGAAGTGGTTAAAGCTAAAATAGTGGTTGCTTAAGATGTCGACACAGAAATTAAATGATAATACAGCTGCTTTTTCAGAGGCCTTTTTTATTGCCAACCTACTGTTTGTTGGGGTGTTCTATATTGCACTGTGGGGACTCTATTTTCTACGCTATAAAGGCACATCAACAGTGGCTAAAAAACATCTGAGCCAAACTCTTATTGCGAGTAGCTTGAGCACCATCATTTTTCTATCTATTAATGTCTTGATACTGCTGACAGATGGTTATGCCTCTTTAACAGCACTATTTTCTTTAGAAGTGTATTTCATGTTGGTGGTGCCAGCATTCTTAGTGGCAGGAATTATGGGATTCACTCAGGCAATAAAAGGCTTAGACTTTCATTACCCTTTGATTGCTCAGTTATCACGATGACGGGACTGAGCTGTAAAAATTGTGGGGGATTGATTCAAGCGGAAGACTCTATGTGTCCAAATTGTGGATTGCCTTTACCCCCCAATCACGCCTCACAGAAACAAAGAATATTTGTACGCTGGTTTATTATCTTAGTCATATTTTGTGTGGTGATGATGCTGTGGTTGCCGCCTGATTGGTCGACATTAGGTGGATAGATGTTAGAAGAGTTAGTAGGCTCAATATGGCATGGTTTTATTACCAAGAGAGCAGTTAAGCATTACCCAGAAGCCATTGTCTATTTAGATGATATTAGTCATACGGTAGGTATTTTCTTTCGTGCTTTAGGCGGTGAAGGTGGCTTGCAGGTTGAGCATGCAACAGGCTCAGACGTGAATGCCCGCCGCTCATTATTACAGCGTATTGCTGGAGTGGGTGATAAAACTCAATATGCTTGGCGTGATGAAGAAACATTACGCTTACCTGAAAGTATTGCTTTATTCCCCTCTAAGCAGCTTAATATCGATCTGTATTTATGGCTGACAGCATTATCGGTGATAACGGTAGAAGAAGGAGATTGGATTTCACGAAACCAATGCCGGACATTGAAAACATTAGCATACTGGCCGGGCTTGAAAAGTCGTTATCAAGGGCTTGTTGAGGCTCATTTACAACAGCGCCCCCAAGTTGATGCGTTACCGCTACGAGAAGCTAAACAAGAGCAGGCTATTCGCACTGCTTTATCAGACCCTCAGCAGAACATTCATTTGGACTATGCCAAACATCCTCCTCAGCCAGTTGTATTATGGTTGCACCCCTATCCTCCTGCAATAGAATTTAATAGTAATAATCCGGTTCAGGATCCTGATCTTCCTGAAACAGCTCAGTCTAAAAAAGAACAGCAGAAACAGAAAAAGCGTAAACAAGGTAACCGCACCGATATGCCAGAAGGCACTGATGGTTTAATGAGTTTTCGTCTAGAAAGTTTATGGAGTTGGGGGGAATACAGCAAAGTAGATCGTACGAGTACCGATGATGACGATGATGATGCCATGCAAACCGCTGACGATATGGATAATATTACCGTTGCCCAAGACAGTGAAACAACGGCGAGTAAAATCAAACTCGATCTTGATCTACCTGCAAGTCAATATGACGATATTGTCTTGGGTGAGGGGCTTCCTATTGATGAGTGGGATTATAAAAAGCAGAAGTTACAAAAGGATCATTGTCGAATTATACCCATGATCTCTAGGGAAGCTGAGCCAACAGAGTTACCCGCGAAACTGAGTGGTCAGGCAAGGAAGATTAGACGTCAATTTGAGATCTTAAGGCCACAGCGTCACTGGCTTAACCGACAAACAGAAGGATCAGAGCTGGACTTAGAAAGCTATCTTACTTTTCTGACTGATCGTAAACAGGGCCACGTAAAGAGTGACACGCCTATTTACCGTGATCTACGTAATCAAACGCGAGATTTATCTTGCCTACTATTAGCCGATCTTTCTTTATCGACCGATGCTCATATTAATAATACATCACGGGTTGTTGATGTCATTCGAGATTCTCTTTATTTGTTTTCAGAAGCCTTAAATGTAACGGGTGATCGTTTTGCCTTACATGGCTTTTCTTCTCGTAATCGAAACCATGTGCGCTTCTATAATATTAAAGGTTTTGATCAGCATTATAATGATGATGTTCGTGGGCATATCAATGCTGTTCGTCCAGGCTATTACACTCGGATGGGGGCTGCAATCCGTTATGCCAGCCAATTATTAGAAAAAGAAGCAACCAGTCAGAAGTTACTGCTCATTATTACCGATGGTAAGCCTAATGATCTGGATAAATATGAAGGTCGTTACGGACTTGAAGATACGCGCCAAGCAATATTAGAAGCGGAGAAGAAAGGACTACAACCCTTCTGTGTGACCATTGATGAAAAGGCTGAAGACTATTTACCTTATTTATTTGGTAAAAATGCCTATATTTTAGTGAAAAAGGCTGAAGAGTTACCGAATAAACTGCCCTTGTTATATATGCGTTTAACGCAGTAGTACACATCGCTGACTACTGATTTTTTATATTCCCAAAATTGAGTCAAAGAACACATTATTTTCCTAATGTTATGTTATTTGGCCACTTTCTTGATTTAAGTCAAGGTTATCTGCTCTCAATAGGCGGATACTTCGTTCAACAGACGAGAAAATATTTTTTAATCATGTTGGAGAAGAGACTATGATCAATATAAAAAAATTAGGCTTAACAGTGGCTATTGCGGCATCACTTGCCGCATTCTCAGGAACATCATTTTCAGGTGAAGCATTAGATGTCGGTAAAGTAGGTATAGCGGCGAATATTCAAGGTCTGGAGCGAGTGACTCAGACCTTAGTAGCCCCACCATTTTTACCTAAGCATGATCAAGTGGCCAAAGCGGGCCCTCAGATTGTTGAAATGACGATGGAAATTGTCGAAAAAGAAATGGAAATTTCTCCCGGTGTATTTGTTCAAGCAATGACATTTGAAGGCAGTAACCCCGGGCCAATGATTATCGCTCATGTAGGAGATTATGTTGAGCTTACATTGAAAAATCCTAAAACAAATACCATGGTTCATAATATTGATTTTCATGCTTCAACAGGTGCTTTAGGCGGCGGTGGTTTAACGAATGTTGCCCCAGGAGAACAAGTTGTACTTCGTTTTAAAGCGACTAAGGCGGGTGTCTTTGTTTATCACTGTGCTCCCGGCGGTGTAATGATTCCTTATCATGTTGTTTCAGGTATGAATGGCGCCATTATGATCTTACCTCGTGATGGCCTGAAAGATGAAAAAGGTAATTTGGTCACCTATGACAAGGCTTATTATATCGGTGAGCAAGATTGGTATATACCGCAAAATGAAGACGGTAGCTTTAAGCGCTATGATGCCCCAGTTATGGCGATGGGTGACACCATGGAAGTGATGAAAGGTTTAGTGCCAACTCATTTAACATTTAATGGCAAAGTCGGTGCATTAACAGGTGAAAATGCAATGACAGCTAAAGTCGGGGAAACAGTGTTATTCCTGCACTCTCAGGCTAACCGTGATACTCGTATCCATCTCATAGGTGGTCATGGTGACCTTGTATGGAGAGGCGGCTCATTCAATGATGTGCCTGCAACAAACCTTGAAACATGGGCTATTGCTGGTGGTGAAGCTGCAGCAGCACTCTATACTTTCTTACAGCCTGGACTCTATGCCTATGTAAACCATAACTTAATCGAAGCGGTTATGTTAGGTGCCGCCGCTCATGTTTCTGTAGAAGGTGAGTGGAATAATGACTTAATGGAACAGGTGCAAAAACCGGGTCCGATTCAGTAGGTCTATTTATAAAGAGTACCTAATAGGTTTTAATTTAATGAAGATAAAATCTATTTTAATTATCATTCTATGTTTTGTAGGGGCTGCACCTATCAGTGCAGCTCCTACAGAAGTAGAACAACGAGTTGAATACGCAACATCGTTAAATACAATGGCTTCCACCATTATGAATTGGTATGGAAGCTTAATTGAGCCCGATCAAAAAAACTCATTTGCAGATGTGGATAAACAATGGGATGAGTACCGCTCCCTCTATCCTCGAGGTATTAGCCAAATACAGATTACGAGCACGGATCTGATTAAGTTAGAGCAAGCCCATTCTTATCAATTTACGGTTGAATCACTCATTAATTATGGTGCTAACGGGCAGTTGATGACATCTAAACACCGCGAACAGTTTATTTTTCACGTCGATTTGTTCTCAGAGGCGCATATTGAAGCCGTCATTAGGGATACAGTAAAAGAGAGTCAGGCCGTTGAGCTGCAAGGAAAAGGTCGTTTTTACTATAAAATTCGTCAATTTTCTTATGCGTGGTTAGCTTATCTTGATGGTGTAGAAGGCCGTGAGTTTGAACTGTCTCAAGGGCATGAACCTGCTCTTTATACATTAAAAATTGGCAGTAAAGAAATACAAGGAACCCTGTTATCAACTCTGGCCGAACGGCAACAATTTTTGGCCAAAGGAGGGCATGTCTTACGCCAACTTGAGGTGAGAAGTATTGATGAAAAATCGAATATTGTGACTATTGAACTGATTGCTGAATGGAAAGGACTTAACCACATAGCTAAGCCGGTTTTGGCAAAAATACAGCAAGAAATTAAAGTTAAAATGAGTGACGATCAGTTATGGCAAATACGGGCAATTAAAGAGCAACATTTACTACCTGATATTGCCCCGTGGATTGGATTATTATGTTAAAAAAATTATTAATCATCACCTTTATTTTTATTGTTAGTCATTTGAATATAGCGCGTGCTGAAGATAGTTTGCCTATCTTGAGTGGGGTAGGAGGGGAGTTCACGGCTATGAATGCTGATGGTATCGAAGTAGAGTTAAGTAGCTTCGCAGGCAAAGTGCTTGTGATTGCTTTTGGTTATACGAATTGTGCTGATATTTGTCCTTTTACCTTGGGGTATTTAAAGAGGCTTTATGGAGAGTTATCTGTAGAAGAACAACAGATGATGCGGATGATGTTTGTAACGGTTGATCCTGAATATGATACTCCTGAACATTTAAAGGCATTTATTGGTCATTTTAATAAGGATTTTATTGGCCTATCAGGTACACAAGAACAAATTGATTATATTGTGTCTTTATATCAAGCAGAATATAACAGATTGTCGGTACTGAATATTCCCACTCAAAATATTCGTAGGGTCACTCCGAAACTGTTTGCCGACGAAAAAAGTGCAAAAGAAGACAGTGCTTCACTTTATAGTCATTCGGTAACACTTTATTTAATCGACAAGGAAGGCTATACCCGTAGCCTTGAGTACACGGGGACGCCAATAGAAGTGTTTACAGGAAAAATACGGCAGTTAATAAATGAACAATAAAGTACGTATAAAAGCACATATATTTTTAGTAATATCGTTACTTTTACTGGCTGTTAGCGTTAATAGTGCAGCCGCTAAACAGCCGCAGATAGAGCTGGAAGGTTTTTGGGTCGTACTTCCACCCACTGTTGCTAGAAGTACAGCAGGATATGGCATCATCAAAAATACGGGTACAGAAGCAGATATTTTATTAGGTATACGCAGCAATGCAGGTACCGTCATGTTACATAAAACTGAACTCTCATCAGGAATGGCACGAATGGTTCATATGGATTCAATACGCATCGAAGAACAGTCAGAGTGGGTGTTGGAACCCCTGTCTTTTCATTTAATGTTTACTGAACTTTGTCCCATTGTATTTATAGAGGGAGGGCGAGTGAGACTCTTGTTCGAGTTTGAGAAATCAGGTGTCATTGAGCTTGAAGTACCTATTAAATCGAATTGGTAACTAAGCGGCTACTATTGATCTCTTAAGAATAATGGACTTATAATGATCTCCCTTCAATAGGAATTGAAGGAAATTGAGTAGCTTCTAGTGTAGAAGCTCAATAAAAGGCAAGGATTGCCGACATGAAACTCATGGATAGAACCTTCGAGATCCTCGGAGAGTTGAGCAGCAGTGACTCTGCTATATATAAACCTCTAGACCTGTTTAAAGGCTTTTTTGCGCTTAATAATTATGTCGCATCTGCTTTAATGATATGGCTTATAGGGTTCACTTCGCCATTAATAGCTAAAGAACATCAGCCTGCTTTCCTTAATAGTGCAGAGCTATTACCAAATAGTCAGCAGTCTGAGAGCTATATTTTTGATGATCCGGTTGCTCTGGCAAAGCAGGTGAACTCGCAATTGTCGCCTATTTTAGGTGGCCTCACGATCAGAATTGTAAGAGGGGGCATCTTGACTGCACCCGATCTGCAAGAATGGCGAAATACCATGGGGGCAGATAAGACGAGAAAATACCAGCAAGCTTTATACATGGCCTTTGCTGGTGATGTTGGGCCTATCTCTATTACTAATATCAGAACAACTGATCGAAATGGTCACCACGAGATGAACTGTATTATTTCGTATCCGAATGATAGTTGGCATATTATCTGGGATATCGGTGGGGTTAATATGTCGATGCAATATGGAGATAAAAACTATAATCGTAATGATGTTGCCACTTTTGTTTTATATCATGAAAGCAAACACTGTTTACCAACTAAAGATAATTTATTAGTAAAAGAAAACAAATCCGATGCTTTTGCCGCTTTGATGTATCGTGCTCAGCATAATGGCGATAGCCAAATGTTGAGTGATATCATTCATTTTCGCCAGCATCAGTTAGATACTACTGATAATAATGATGACCCCAGGTTAAAGCGGTCAGCCTTACTTCATGACAGTCGAGCAACACTGAAAAAAGTAATAGAACTGGATTTTAACTCGATGATTAGAGGACGTTCGGTCGTAGAGTTAAACGCTTTAGCTGATACTTTGCTGACACCGTTTTAGTCTTGAGCTAGTCGTAAATTATCATCATCAGTATCAATAACTTCATGCTCTAAATCAAGGATCTGTTCATTTGATTCAGTCATGTGAATGAGTTGGCCATTCACTTCTGAACCCCCAGCCATTTCAAGGAGACGATAATATACATTGCCTTGTATTTTGGCTTTCGGGGCCAACTCTACATGTTCAGTTGCATACACATTGCCGGTAATAGAACCATTAATAATCAGGTTAGGTACTTTGATCTCACCTTCGATGCTACCTTGCTCGCTTAAGGTTAAAACAGAGTCCGTATCACCTGTGGCATTAATATTACCTGCTACACTGCCATCTACACGTAAACCACCACTGAAGCTAATATCGCCTTTAATGTGTGTGTGTTGACCAATCAGAGTATCAATTTGTGTCGATTTCTTTTTACGTTTATCTTTTTTAAACATGCTTCACCTTAGTGTTTAATCATCGATGCTTTGCTGCCAATCAAAAGTTCGTGATAATACCTTTTTATTAGACTTTGTTAATACAACCGTTAATGATTGCGGTGTTGTATCTTGAGCTAATTTTAACTGTCCTTCAAGGACTTGTACATGACGAAGATTTAAAGTGTGCTCTCCTAGAAGTTGCTCACTGGTGTCACCATTAGACTCTAGCGTTAGGCTGATATTGACTGAGCCCTTTATAGGCTTACTAATTTTCTTACCTTGCGTGATCACAATGCGATAGCGAATAATGTCATCACGAATATCTGTTGTATTAAGGTGCAACTCACGAATTTGTAGATCGCTTGAATTATTACCTTGAGTAACCGATTGATAGAATAACAGCTCCTTTTTAAGTGTTGTTATTTCCTCTTGCAGCGTGACTTGCTGTAACTGTAATTGCTGCGTAGTGACTGCTTGGATCTCTATTGCTGATTGTTGTTCAATCGTTTTTGAGTGTAACTCTTTATTATTGGACGATAATTCAAGCAGTGATTTATCTTTATCTCTCAGTTGCTCACTGTAGGACTCAAGCAGTTGCTGGCGTTGTTCAAATTTCTGCTGTTGTTCTTTATTTGTTGACTGCATGTAATACCAAACTGTACTAGAGCTGATAAGCATGGCAATAAAGGTAATCAGCACCCTACGATAGGGTTTGGGCTGGTGAATAATATGTTTTTTTAATGACATAATGAAACAGTATTAAGGCATTGCTGCAATCATATTAATAGCCAATGATTCTTCAAAACCAAACATAATGTTCATGCATTGAATCGCTTGACCTGATGCACCTTTAACCAAATTATCAATCACGGATAAAATCACTACGGTGTCACCACCTTGAGGTTGGTGAATAGCAATACGGCACATATTAGCACCACGAACACTACGTGTCTCTGGGTGTGAGCCTGCTGGCAGTACATCAACAAAAGGCTCATCAGCATAACGTTGTTCAAATAAAGCTTGTAAATCAACATCGCGAGTTACTTTGGCATAAAGTGTTGCGTGAATACCGCGAATCATAGGGGTTAAATGAGGTACAAAGGTTAAATCTACAGCCTGTTTACTGGCTAAATTAAGCCCTTGTTCAATTTCTGGTAGATGACGATGGCCGGCGACGGCATATGCTTTCATATTCTCAGATGACTCGGCCAATAAGGCGCCAATAGAAGCTTTACGGCCAGCACCACTTACACCTGATTTTGTATCAGCTATGAGCGTGTTTGTATCAATCACATCATTTTCTAATAGTGGCAGAAAACCTAATTGGGTTGCCGTTGGATAACAGCCGGGAGCAGCAACAAGTTGGGCTGTTTTGATCTGCTCTCGATTTACTTCAGGTAAGCCATAAACGGCTTGTTCAAGTAATTCTGGGCAGGTATGAGGCATGTTATACCATTGCTGCCAAAGTTCAGCATCTTTGAGACGAAAATCAGCCGATAGATCAATGACACGAGTGCCACGAGAAATCAGTTCAGGGACTAAAGCCATGGCAACGGTATGGGGCGTTGCAAAAAAGACCACATCACAACTCGCTAAGGTTTCAACATCAGGCTCAGTAAAAACAAGATCAACATGGCCCCTAAGGTTGGGGAACATATCACTGACAGCAAGGCCTTTTTCACTGCGTGAGGTAATCACATGAAGTGATACTTCAGGGTGAAGGGCTAAAAGTCTTAATAACTCGACGCCGGTATAACCCGTGCCGCCAACAATGCCAACTTTAATCATAGCGAGTTCTCTAAAAACAGTTTTAGGCTCATATGATAAAAGAGCCTTGAATAAAGCGAAAGCTTTAAGCTAAAAAATAGACACTTAACCGTGAGCTGCAAAGGTTAAGTGTCTATCAATGTGTTCGACCAAGTTTTACTTAGGTCTTAATGACGGAAATGACGCATGCCGGTAAAGACCATGGCAATACCATGTTCATCTGCAGCAGCAATGACTTCATCATCACGCATTGAACCACCAGGTTGAATCACGGCGCTAATACCTGCTTCTGCGGCGAGATCTAAACCATCACGGAAAGGGAAGAATGCATCAGAAGCCATGACTGCTCCCGGTACAGTTAACTCTGCATCATCAGCTTTGATACCAGCAATTCGACTACTGATTACACGGCTCATTTGTCCGGCACCAATGCCAACAGTTTGTTGGTTTTTAACATAGACAATTGCATTTGATTTAACAAATTTAGCTACACGCCATGCAAATAAGAGATCTTTCATTTGCTCTGTTGAAGGGGCTTTTTTAGTTACGACTGTCAGCTCATCTTCGGTGACCAATGCAGTGTCACGATCTTGCACTAATAAACCACCAGTAACACGTTTAAAGTCTAAACCTTCAGCCTGTTGTGCTGGGAAGTCGCCACAGCAAAGTAGGCGAACATTCTTTTTAGCACTGACGACAGCTTTGGCTTCATCACTGATTGCTGGTGCGATAATAACTTCAACAAATTGGCGATCAACAATGGCTTGGGCTGTTTTAGCATCTAATTCACGGTTAAAGGCAATTATGCCACCAAATGCTGATGTGGTATCGGTGTGATAAGCCAAATCATAGGCAGTTAATAAGTCATCGGCTGTTGCAACACCACATGGGTTGGCATGTTTAACGATGACACAAGCCGGAGACTCAGGAAAAGCTTTAACACATTCAAGCGCTGCATCTGTGTCAGCAATATTGTTATAAGACAGTTCTTTTCCTTGAACTTGAACGGCTGCACTGATTGTTCCTGATTCTGGTTCGTCTTCAGTAAAAAAGGCTGCTTTTTGATGAGGGTTTTCACCATAACGCAACTCTTGTGCTTTATTGAATTGAGAATTAAAAGTACGAGGAAAGTTATCTTCGGCACTCTCGTCAGTATAGGCACCGGTAATTTTTCCTAAGTGATTAGCAATGGCACCATCATAATGAGCTGTGTGTTCAAATGTTTTAACGGCTAAGTCAAAACGAGTTTCATCATCAACAGCACCTGTAGATTCTAGTTGTTGAAGTACTCGGCTATAGTCAGCAGGATCAATTAAAACAGTGACAGAGGCATGATTTTTTGCCGCAGCACGTAACATTGTTGGGCCACCGATATCAATATTCTCAATTGCCATAGGCAAGGTACAGTCATCGCGAGCGATAGTCGCTTCGAATGGATATAAATTAACCACGACTAAGTCGATAGGGGCAATATCATGCTCAGCCATGATCGCTTCATCAGTGCCACGACGACCTAATAAGCCGCCATGAATTTTAGGATGTAATGTCTTGATACGTCCATCCATCATTTCAGGAAAGCCGGTATGCTGTGAGACTTCTTTCACAGGCAAGCCTGCTTCTTGGAGTAGTTTTGCCGTCCCACCAGTTGATAGTAGTTCAACACCTAAGCGAGTAAGTTCTTGGGCAAGCTCTAAAACGCCTGTTTTATCTGACACACTTAATAGTGCACGTTGGATTTTATTCATCTGTGATCTCTTCAGTTTAATTACTATGAGAAGTCTTTATTGTCATGACGAGGTAAAAATAGATCGAAAAAGCGTCGTTTACCAATGTAAGTGAGCTTGTTGAGACTATCTTTAACGCTGCAATGATAAATAAAGACACATCATAAGTCGTATGTTTTTAATTTCTTTCTTAGTGTTCCGCGATTAAGGCCTAATATCTCAGCGGCACGGCTTTGATTGCCATTCGTATGAGTTAATGTTGCTTTTAGTAGCGGTGCTTCAACTTCTGCTAACAACATGTCATAGAGGTTTGCTGCTGGATGTCCGTCTAACTGTTCAAAGTAATCTTTTAAAGCATTTTCAACACATTCACTTAAGGGAGCATGTTTCTGTTCTGCGGCTACGTTTAAGTCAAAACAGGCCGAATTGTGATTGTTTTTTTGTTGCGTCATGCTGCGATCGTGCCTTGTTGTTCTAATTGAGTAAAGAACTGTTTTGTAAATTCGAGTTGTTGCTGTGGCTGTTCGAGTGTATTCATCTGCTGGCGAAAAGCATTACCGCCACGGAATCCCTTGCTATACCAAGCAATATGTTTACGTGCCATTCGTACGCCAGTGTAATCACCGTAGAAGTCGTATAAGGTGTGTAAGTGTTCAATTAAAATCTGGCTGACTTCAGAGATAGCGGGTGCGTTAAGGTATTCGCCCTGTTCTAAATAGTGAGTGATTTGTTGGAAAATCCAAGGATTTCCTTGTGCTGCACGACCAATCATGACTGCATCAGCTTGAGTGTAGTCCAATACCTGCTTGGCTTTTTCAGGGCTAGAAATATCACCATTAGCAATGACAGGAATAGAGATTGCTGATTTGATTTGTGCAATGGTATCGTATTCAGCTTCGCCTTTATAAGCATCTGCTCGAGTACGACCATGGACTGCCAAAGCTTGAATACCTGATTGCTCAGCAATACGGGCGATAGCAACACCATTGCGATTATCATGATCCCAACCGGTACGGATTTTTAGGGTGACAGGAACCTCTACAGCGTTCACAACCGACTCTAAAATCTCAGCGACTAATGTTTCATTTTGTAAGAGTGCTGAGCCCGCCATCACATTACAGATCTTTTTTGCCGGACAGCCCATATTGATATCAATAATATGAGCGCCTTGATTCACATTATGTTGAGCTGCTTCAGCCATCATTTGAGGATCAGTGCCGGCAATTTGGATCGAGCGCGGTTCAGGTTCACCATCATGGTTTGCACGAAGTAATGATTTTTTACTGGCCCATAATGATTTATTCGCCGTGATCATTTCCGACACGACCATGCCAGCCCCTAAGCGACGACATAATTGACGAAAAGGACGATCTGTTACCCCAGCCATAGGAGCTAGAAATAAGTTATTGGCGAGAGTGTAGTGACCGATTTTCATTAACGCTTCACACCGACAAGACGGATCCACTCATCTTTTAAAACCGGAGCATCCATATCAAACCACGTTTGGTAACTTTGACTGACATCTGCTGCTTGAGATTCTAAAATACCCGACAAGACAATGGGTGCTCCAGACTTGGTTAAGCCTGCTAAACGTTCAGATAATGACTGTAAAGGGCCGGCAAGAATATTGGCAATTAATAAGTCACAAACTTCATCGGGACAGGCATCAGGAAGATAGGTTTCTATGGTGACACCATTACGCTCAGCGTTCGCTTGTGTCGCTTCTAATGCTTGAGGGTCGGTATCAACACCAATCACTCTTTTTGCACCTAATAGGGCGGCAGCGATGGCTAGGATCCCTGAGCCACACCCATAATCAATGACCACTTTATCTTTAACATCAGCTTGATCTAGCCAATTGAGGCAGAGTGCTGTGGTTGGGTGCGTTCCTGTGCCAAAGGCTAGGCCAGGATCGAGCATAATATTGATTGCATCCTGTTGAGGAGCTGTGTGCCAACTAGGGCAGATCCACAACTTGTCTCCAAAGTTCATTGGATGGAAGTTATCCATCCACTCTCTTACCCAATCTTTATCTTCTACCGCTTCAATTCGGTAGGGAGGTACAGCAGCAGGAGCCAACATGGCCCCTAACATACGAATAATTAAATCTGTATCGGCATCGGCCTCAAAAAGAGCAACAACATTAGTTGCTGCCCATAGTGGTGTCGTGCCAATTTCAGGCTCATAGATAGGTTGATCGGCATTGTCCTGAAAGGTAACAGCACTGGAACCACATTCTGATAGATGGTCAGAGAGTGCATCAGCTTCTTCAGGCGAACTGTCAAATATAAACTGGATCCAAGGCACTTAATTTATAGCCCTAATTTCTTTTCAAGATAATGGATATTAGTTCCACCTTCTTGAAAATGAGTATCATCCATAATGTCTCTTTGCAGTGCGACATTTGTTTTAATACCATCAATACCAATTTCATTGAGTGCGGTTAGCATACGCGCAATAGCGGAGTCACGTGTTGGCCCATAAGCGATTAATTTACCGATCATTGAATCATAGTTAGGCGGTACGCTATAACCACTGTAAACATGAGAGTCCATACGGATACCAATGCCACCAGGAGCATGGTAATGGGTAATTTTCCCCGGACTTGGCATAAATGTTCTGGCATCTTCAGCATTGATACGGCATTCGATGGCATGACCATTTAAATTAATATCATCTTGGGTGAAAGATAATGGCTCGCCTGCTGCAATTTTAATTTGTTCAGCTAAGAGATCAACACCGGTAATTTGCTCGGTAATGGTATGTTCAACTTGAATTCGAGTATTCATTTCGATGAAGTAAAACTCACCGTTTTCATATAAGAATTCAAAGGTACCCGCACCACGGTAACCAATTCGCACACATGCTTCAGCACAGATTTTACCCATTTTGGCACGTAATTCTTCAGTAATACCAGGGGCAGGGGCTTCTTCTACTACTTTTTGATGGCGACGCTGCATTGAACAGTCACGCTCACCTAAATGGACAGCATTGCCATGTTGATCGGCTAAAACTTGGAATTCGATATGACGAGGATCTTGTAGGAATTTTTCCATATAGACCATGCCATTGCCAAATAATGATTTAGCTTCACTTTTTGTTAATGAGATCGCATTTAATAAGTGGGCTTCACTATGCACTTCACGCATACCTCGACCACCACCACCACCTGAGGCTTTGATAATTAATGGGTAGCCAATTTCACGAGCTAAGCGAAGATTTGTATTATCATCATCACCTAAGCCGCCATCAGAACCGGGAACACAAGGCACACCAGCATCTTTCATTGCTTTGATGGCTGAGACTTTGTCACCCATCATGCGAATTGTTTCTGATTTAGGGCCAATAAAAATAAAACCACTTTGCTCTACACGCTCAGCAAAGTCAGCATTTTCAGATAAGAAACCATAACCAGGGTGAATGGCTGATGCATCAGTAATTTCAGCTGCACTGATTAAAGCCGGTACGTTGAGATAACTTTCTGCTGATGGAGCAGGGCCTATACAGACAGTTTCATCTGCTAATAAAACATGTTTTAAATCGCGATCTACATCAGAGTGAACGGCAACAGTTTTTATGCCGAGCTCTTTACAAGCTCTAAGAATGCGGAGGGCTATTTCACCTCGGTTAGCAATGACAATTTTATCGATCATAATGGTTATCCACAGTTTAGGATGGGCGACTATAACGTTCAGTTACAGTTGAATATAGGGAACTCTATGTTATTTTTAAGCGAGGCTATTTAAAGTAGCTGTCACCATATAACAAGTCAGTTATTCGATGATGATTAAAGGCTCATCAAATTCAACTGGGTGACCATTTTCAACCAAGATTTCTTTAACTGTTCCGCTACGGTCAGCTTCAATTTGGTTAAACATCTTCATCGCTTCGATAATGCAAATTACATCACCTTGAGCCACTGTCTGGCCGACTTCAACAAATGCAGGGGTCTCAGGAGATGAAGAGCGATAGAATGTACCTACCATTGGTGATTTAACGGCATTTTGAGTATTTTTTTCAACAGGTGCTGGTTCAGCGGCAGCTGCAATAGGTGCTGGAGCTGCTGCAATAGGTGCGGCGACTGGAGCGGCTGCCATCATCACTGGGGCAGCAGAGCTTGTACGGCTAAGACGAACTGATTCTTCACCTTCGTGAATTTCAATTTCTGCAATATCAGATTCTTGAATTAAATCGATCAGTTTTTTAATTTTACGAATATCCATGGAGGGGGATCCTATTTAGTTGTGTGTTTGATTGCCGCTTGTAAAGCGAGCTCATAACCTTGAGCACCTAAACCACAGATTACGCCAACAGCGATATCTGATAGAAAGGAATGTTGTCTGAATTCTTCTCGTGCATGTACATTGGATAAATGAACTTCAATAAAAGGAAGCTCTACTGCAGCTAAGGCATCGCGGAGAGCGACACTGGTATGAGTGAAAGCAGCAGGGTTGATAATAATAAAATCGACATGTGAACGGGCATCATGAATCTTGTTGATGAGCTCGTGTTCAGCATTGGATTGAAAGCTTTCGAGTTGGTGACCACTTTGCGATGCAGTGCGGTGTAATTGTTCTGCAATATCTGCAAGTGTATCTGCGCCGTAATGTTCAGGCTCCCGCGTGCCTAAAAGGTTTAGGTTGGGGCCGTGTAGCACTAAAAAATTTGCCATCAGTATTTTTGCGCCTAGAACAGTTAAAGTATGTGGTGGATTCTGCACCAATGATGAAACTTTGTCTAGTTTTTTAAGTTAAATTGGACGTTGTGTCGCTAAGTTCGTCGAAATAGAGCTTTTTTAATTAATGAGCAACTAGGGGGAGATTTGCAATGTGTTGAGTGAGTTTTTCTGCTGATACGTATCCAACGATGCGGTGCTGACGGAATTCTTTACCTGAGGCATCAAAAAATAAGAGTGTGGGAGGAGCAAAGACGCCAAAGTGTTGCAGTACGGCCTTGTGGCCATCATTATTAGCGGTCATATCAAGTTGTAATGGCTTAGTGTCTTTTAACGCAGCAAGCACATTACTGTCTTGAAATGTGGTGACTTCCATTCTTTTGCAGTCAGTACACCAATCGGCATAAAAATCGAGCATGGTAGGTTTCCCAGACTGGCTGAGTTGTTGCTCAATCTCTGTGAGCTTGGTGGCTTGAGTGAAAGCAAGACCTTTATGGGAAGCTGAACTTGATGATGTGGCGGATGCTGACTGTAAGGGCTGCCAGACATTCTGACTACCGCTGGAACCACCCACCATTAATAGAACACCATAGATTAAGAATATTAGCCCTATTCCTTTCCATAGTTTGTGCCAACCTGTGGCATCAATTTTGAGCGAGTCGAGTGCACCGAGATAGATCGCTGTGACAATTAATAAGCCGCCCCAAAGTAATAAGCTCACCCAGCCAGGAATGATGCGTTCTAACATCCAGATGGCAAGGGCCAACATTAACACGCCAAAGATAGATTTAATCGTGTTCATCCAGTCGCCTGCTTTAGGCAATAGGCTACCGGCGGAGGTGCCGATGATTAAGAGTGGTAAACCCATGCCCATGCTCAAGGCAAATAAGGCGCTGCCTCCTAAGATAGGATCACCCTGCTGACCGATAAAGATTAATGCTGCGGCTAAAGGCGGGGCTAAACAGGGGCCGACAATTAGGCCGGAGAGTAAGCCCATTAATGCTGCCCCAGCTAATTTACCCCCTTGTTGTTGATGACTGATTAGATGTAGTCGATGTTGTAATACATGGGGGATCTGTAATTCAAACAAGCCAAACATGGACAGTGACAAGACCACAAATAAAGCGCTGAAACTGCCAATAATCCATGGGTTTTGAAACATAGCTTGAATATTCTCGCCTAATAAACCAGTCATTACACCGGCAACGGTATAGGTGATGGACATGGCTAAAATATAGGCCAGCGAGAGCGAGAAGGCTCGGCGAGTGGTAATTTTCTCACCTTCACCGACAATAATGCTCGATAAAATAGGGATCATTGGGAATACACACGGTGTAAAAGCAAGTAACAAGCCTAAGCCAAAAAATCCAAATAGAATTTTGAACAGCGTATCTTCAGCAAGATTCTTGGCGAGACGATCTTGTTCGCTTGCAGAGGCAAGAGTCTCTATAGACATTGCGGGCAATGTTGATTCTAATGAGGTCGAGCTAAGCTGTTCGGTATTGATGGGCGGTAATTGAAGCTGGATTGTTTTATCTGTGGGGGGATAACAGATATGAAATGTTTCGGAACAGCCTTGATAATGGGCGATAAGTGTAATGTTGGTGGTGTTTTGACGATGATTTAATGGGAGTCTGATTTCAGTATCATGCTGATACACCTCAGTTAGGCCAAAGATCTCATCAACTTTATTTTCACCTGCTGGCAGTGAGTAGTCCAATAATTGAACATATTTGTCTTCGACAATTTCAAAACTAATTTTATCGCGATAAAGATAATTGCCATCCGCAATCTCCCAGTGAGCAATGACAGTATTAGCATCGAGTGCTTGGGCGGAGAAGTTAAAGGCTTCGTCAACACTAGGAGGGGTATCAAAGTCATTAGATAAACCAAGGTTATCTAATAAACCGGGGCGCGCTTGAATGTTTAGACTGAGTAATACAAATAACAGGAATAAAATTTTTTTCATAATACCGTTGGCCGCTAAAGTAGTGTTTTAGGTAGACAATGTTAACAAGTGAAAGTTACAACAGACAAAACTAAAAATAAAGAATAGTGATGAATCGTCATATTCCTGTAATAATTGAGCACGTTATTGCAAATTTCAGTCATTTTTAAGAGTAAAAATCATGGAAATAAAAACCATTAATCAACTTGAAAAGCAGGCCATGAAAAAAAGCCACACTGAGCTAGCAAGAATAGGTTTTGCCCTGTTCTTTCTTGTCGCTGTTTTAGCCTACAGTTTTGCCACAAGTGGGGGCGTTCCTAATAATGTTTTCCTTGCTATTGCTGCCGTGTTTGGTGGTTATATGGCAATGAATATTGGTGCTAATGATGTAGCCAATAATGTTGGGCCTGCGGTTGGTTCTAAAGCCTTAACAATGGGCGGAGCCATTGTTATCGCCATGGTCTTTGAAGCTGGAGGAGCCATCATTGCTGGTGGGGATGTTGTTTCAACGATAAAAAAAGGCATTATTGATATTGATGCTTTTGGTTCGGATACCGATAGTTTTTTATGGGCAATGATGGCGGCATTACTAGCGGCTGCACTGTGGCTTAACTTAGCCACAATGGCCAAGGCTCCGGTATCAACGACACACTCAATTGTCGGTGGTGTAATGGGGGCAGGGATTGCAGCAGCAGGCTTTAGTGTTGTGGACTGGGGAACAATGGGTAAGATTGCCAGTTCGTGGGTTATCTCTCCTGTTATTGGTGGTGTCATTGCTGCCGCGTTCTTATTTTCAATTAAGAAAACAATCATCTTTAGAGATGATAAGGTGTCAGCATCATATAAATGGGTTCCTTTTTATGTTGCGGCGATGTCACTCGCTTTCATAACTTATTTAGTGCTTAAAGGCCTGAAAAAAGTATGGCAGCCGATGGTGAATAGTTTTAATGACATCATGTTCTTTTCCGTTGAGGTGACTAAAAAGCCGACATTAGGGGCGGCATTATTATTAGGAACAATAGTTGCTGTTGCGGTGTTCTTTTTAGTCAAAAAATCATTAAAAAGAAAGTTACCTAACCTAGAAAATAATCGTGATGGGGTGAACAAACTCTTCACTATCCCATTAATTTTTGCAGCAGCACTATTGAGTTTTGCTCATGGAGCGAATGATGTGGCCAATGCCATTGGTCCTTTAGCTGCCATTAATGATGCCGTGATGACGGGTGGGATTTCAGCTAAAGCGAGCATTCCTTTTTGGGTTATGGCTGTGGGTGCCGTTGGTATTGCGATTGGTTTGGCATTATATGGCCCAAGACTGATTAAAACGGTTGGTGGTGAAATTACCGAGCTTGATCAAATGCGTGCCTTTTCAGTTGCGATGGCTGCGGCGATTACCGTTATCATTGCGAGTCAGTTAGGCTTGCCAGTGAGTTCAACGCATATTGCGATTGGTGGTATTTTTGGTGTTGGCTTCTTACGAGAGTGGCTAGATTCGTCTGTCAGTATTGAAAGTGAAATCGCCCAAGATAAGGCTGATATAAAAGGTGAGAAAAAAACCTTAAGTGCTTTACGAACAGAATTGAAAAAACTAGATAAAAAAGCAGGAAAATCAGATCAAGACTATGACCGTGTTACTGCGCTTTATCGCTTAATTGATGATGAAGAAGAGCAGCTTAAACAGGCTAAGAAAAACTTAAAAGAAGATAAGAAAAGTCTGTATGTGAAGCGTGATGCGATTAAGAAGATCGTCACTGCTTGGGTTATTACAGTACCTTCTGCGGCAGTGATGGCTGCATGTATTTTCTTCATGATCAAAGGTTTAATGACCTAGGGTTACTAGCGATTTTCTCAGGAGTTATTATTTTCCAAGCTTAAGAACGACGACATTAAGTTTGAATTTCCTGACAGAAACGAAACAAGGCACAGAGTTAAAAATAGAACTCTGTGCCTTTTTATTTTGGGGCTGAGATAGTTTTAACAGCCTTGCTCATAATGAAAGACCATGAGAAGTATTGAATGAAACGTGCACAGGAAATCCTCCAGTCTACCTTTGGTTATGATGAGTTTCGTCATGCACAGCAAGAGATTATTCAAGAGCTACTCAATGGGAATGATGCACTGGTTCTAATGCCAACAGGTGGCGGTAAGTCACTCTGTTATCAGATCCCTGCTTTAGTGCGGACAGGTACCGCCATCGTTATCTCTCCCTTGATTGCTTTGATGCAAGATCAAGTCGATGCACTGCAACAATTAGGCATTAATGCCGCCTACCTTAATTCTAGCTTAAACGTTGATGAGGCTTATGCGGTTGAGCTGCAACTGCTTAACCAAGAGTTAGAATTATTATATATCGCTCCTGAACGCTTATTAAATAGTCGATTCTTAGCCTTATTAGATCGTTGTGCTTTGTCGTTATTTGCTATTGATGAAGCGCACTGTGTTTCACAGTGGGGACATGATTTCCGTCCGGATTATCAGCAATTAAAATTGCTACATCAGCGTTATCCTACTATTCCTCGTATTGCCTTGACTGCCACAGCAGATAGTCGGACACGGGATGAAATTATTAGCCAGCTTCAACTTGATGAAGCCCGTGTGTTTATTAATAGTTTTGATCGTCCCAATATTCATTATGCAATTTCAGAAGGCAATAACCCCAAGCAACGATTATGGGATTTTTTACAATCTAATCATCCAGATGATGCAGGAATTGTCTATTGCCTTTCTCGTAAGAAAGTAGAAGCTACCGCTGAATGGTTAAGCGACCAAGGGCGATTGGCTTTGCCTTATCATGCGGGGTTATCCGCCCAAGTTCGTCAGAAAAATCAGCAACGATTTTTACGTGAAGAGGGAGTGATCATTGTGGCAACCATTGCCTTTGGTATGGGTATTGATAAGCCGGATGTTCGGTTTGTTGCACATTTAAACTTGCCCAAAAGCATTGAAGCCTATTATCAAGAAACGGGGCGAGCAGGTCGTGATGGAGAGCCCGCTAATGCATGGATGGCTTATGGTTTACAAGACATCATTACTCTGCGGCAGTTTATGCAAGACTCACAAGCTGATGAAGCTCATAAACGAGTTGAACATCAGAAATTAGAGTCGATGCTGGGCTTGTGTGAAGTGATTAGCTGTCGACGACAGTCATTATTACGCTATTTTGATGAACATGGCTCGCAGCCCTGTGGTCATTGTGATAATTGTACGAATCCGCCTGAGCAATGGGATGGAACAGAATCAGCACAAAAAGCCTTGTCCTGTGTTTATCGTACTGAACAACGCTTTGGTGTGAATTACATTATTGATATTTTACAAGGTAAGGCAGATGAACGGATTCAACGTAATGGTCATGATCAGATCAGTACCTTTGGAATTGGTTCTGAACTGTCACCGACACAATGGCGAGGCTTATTTAGGCAATTAATTGCTCTGGGATATTTAGATACGGATTTTGAGCGACATGGGGCATTGAGGCTAACAGAAAAGTGTCGAGAATTATTGCGAGGTGAGCACAAACTACAGTTGCGTAAACAATCGACAGCCGAAAAAACAAAGAAAGAGAAAAAGAGTAATAGTTCAATACGGCCACAAGATCAGCTGTTATGGGATGAGTTACGCGCACTACGCCTACGTCTGGCAGAAGAGCATGGCGTGCCTCCCTATGTGATTTTTCATGATGCCACCTTACAAGAGATGCTAAAGCTAAGGCCAGCAACATTAGCTGATCTGGCAAAAATTTCAGGAGTGGGCGAGCAAAAATTAGCTCGATATGGTGGTGCTTTTCTCGCTGAAATCAGCAAACATCCCCTGTCGGAATTATTAAATAACCGACTAAGTGCTACAGTAAATGAAACATTAATGGGCTATCAACAGGGGCTTGATCCCGAGCAGATTGCAAAACAGCGTGATGTGAAAGAGAATACGATTTATACACATTTGGCAGACGCAATAGAAGTGGGCTTGCTGGATGTGCGAGAAGTCTTGGAGCTAACTGATCGGGAATATAATGAAATATTGTTTGTTCTTGAGTCGCAAGAGGAGCAACAAAAAGGACGCCTAAAACCGGCCTATGAAGAGTTAGAAGGGGAGTATGATTACGGCGTACTTCGCTGTGTCCAAGCTTCAATGTAGTACTGTTATAAATCTGTCATATATAATTGATAGGATAGGCCAATTACAATCAGGATAAGATTATGGCAACGACAATTTTAGTAGTAGAAGATGATGTAGCGATTAGAGATATGTTGTGTTTTTCACTCCGACACTCAGGGTTCGAATGTGAATCTGTTAGTGATGCAGAGCAAGGCTTGGCATGGCTAATCAATAATCGACCAGATTTGATTTTATTAGATTGGATGTTACCGGGTATTGATGGCATTGAGTTTATTCGTCGCCTGCGAATCAATGAATCATGGGCCGATATCCCCGTTATTATGCTGACGGCAAAAGGTGAAAGTGAAGATATGGTTAAGGGCTTGAGTATTGGAGCTGATGATTATATTAATAAACCTTTTTCACCACCTGAATTGATGGCCCGAATCAAAGCTGTAATACGTCGTTGTAAGACGAATGAAAATGGCGATAATCAAAAACTTGAAATAGCCGCCTTAGTATTAGACACCAAAAGTCATCGAGTGAGCATTGCCGGCCAACGAATAGAGCTAGGTCCGACAGAATATAGACTGCTACATTTCTTTATGCGTAATCCTGAGCGAGCCTATAGTCGGGGACAATTATTGGATCAGGTCTGGGGCGATACAGTGTATATAGAAGAGCGAACAGTTGATGTTCATATTCGTCGATTACGTAAAGCACTGGAACCTTCAAAACATGAAAACCTAGTACAAACAGTGCGTGGCGTAGGTTATCGTTTTGCCGATGATTCACCGCAGGATTAACAGGCGATGATGCAATGGGATTATTGGCGGCTGGTGACGATAGTCAGTCTTTCTGGTTTTATTGGCCTATTATTCGATCACATGCTGCTGTTGATGTTTATTGCTACATTTTCTTATGCGATGTGGCTGCAATATAGCTGGAACCGCCTTTATCACTGGTTAAAAAAACCGAAAAAATATTCGCCTCCCAGTCTTGATGGAGTGGTGGATGATGTCTGTCGTGAAATTGATCGGGTTAGCAAACAAAATCGATCACGTAAGAAAAGGTTGGGGGCCTACTTAAAACAATTCCAAGCTGCCACCGCAGCCTTACCGGATGCCGTGGTCGTCATGGGTGAGTTTGGTAAGGTTGAATGGGCTAATAAAGCCGCGCAATCCTTATTGGGTATTCGCTGGCCACAAGACAGTCATGTACGGGTTAATAATTTAATTCGCGATCCAGAATTTCATCAACTATTACACTCCCCTGTCAGCAAAGATCGCGTGGCCTTTGTCAGTTCACCCATACGTTCTGAACAGCAACTGGAAGTGAAAATTGTCAACTATATGGGTAAAGGACGATTATTAATTGCCCGTGACATGACCCAAACCATTAAGTTACAAGAAATGCGCCGTGATTTTGTGGCGAATGTCTCGCATGAATTACGCACCCCTTTAACGGTATTACATGGTTATCTAGAAATGTTTACTAGCGAAAGCTCAGTCGAACAATGGGGTGCAGCCTTACCTGTTATGCAGCAGCAAACACAGCGTATGGATGTCATGATTAAAGACTTATTGACCTTATCTCAGCTAGAGTTAGGAGAGAAGCCTCTCGAACATGATGCCGTTAATATCGTAGAGTTATTACATTCAATTATAAAAGATGCCCAGCAGTTACAGCACTATCAGCAACATACCATTCAACTTGAGCTGGAAAGTGATCAGCTTTTATTGGCGAACCACGACGAGTTACGTAGCGCGCTATCTAACCTTGTCTTCAATGCCGTGAAATATACACCAGCAGATGCTACCGTGACTATTAGTTGGCGCGTGAATAAGAAGAATGCCTGTATTGTGGTAAAAGATAATGGTCAAGGCATTGCTGAACACCATTTAGAGCGCTTAACAGAACGATTTTATCGTGTTGACAGTGGCCGCTCACAAGAAGCGGGTGGGACTGGGCTGGGTCTTGCTATTGCCAAACATATTCTGCAACGCCATGGCGCACAACTCAATATCAGCAGTGAAGTGGGGGTGGGGTCGACATTTTGTTGCCGCTTCCCATTGAGCCATGTGATTGATCGTTAGCGTGACCACCCTCACGATACGGATAAGAAAGACATAGTGTCTGATGTACGAACCGCCGCACTGTACCTTTCCATCCCATCTTTGATATCCTTCTTATTGTGTACAGTTAGCGCCCCCGACGCCAAGGGCGTGAAGTTAATTGGCTTGTTAGTTTTATTTGGTTTATTTCCAACTCAAGTTTTAGCAGCATCTTTAGCTTTATGTCCCTTTCTAGGTTTCTTAGCTCTTCATCTACGATATGAGTTTTAGTTACCCATCTAGAAAACCCAAACCAAGTCAAACCTACCATTAGGAAAATATACAAAGCACCTGCGATCCTAACATCCCACCTTTCAATTAACTTTAGCTCTTCACCAATATTGCTATCGACAACATCTTTGTTTTTATTAATAGTATCTTGGTGATTCTCAAGAGCTTTGGTTAAGAACTTATTCTCTTGTTCTGGAGTATAAGATGCAGGTACCCAATCTAATCGGTTTTCGTCAAACTTCTCATTGTTGATTGAGCCTAATCTGGTTTTGATATTTCGCTCCATGTTGACCGAAAAAAAATAAGACTGCGACCTCAACGATTCTTTGTCTAACTGAATCTGAGTATTAACCAACCAAATATACAACGCTATAAAACCAGCGATAAACCACAAGCCAGATATCGCCATAAATTTATAAATATTGTCAGTTGGTGTACTTGGTATGCCTTTCAAAAACTACTCCTTAAAACTAACACCGCCAACGACGGTAAATTGTGCGAAGCAGAATTTGTCCGGTTTGATTGGCTTTGTTATGCGTGGTGCTTCCGAACATCATCAAGTCTCCATTTAGCAGCAGCAAGTTCTTGCTCAGAAAATAATTCTTTGAACATAGGTTCAAGCATGATGCTCTCTATAGTCAATTCTAGTTGATCTAGTTTTGCTAACTCCTTTATCCCATGTTGAAGCTCTCCGGAAGTCACTAATTTTTTACCAACTTCAACTGGATGATTAACCTCGATCATTTGTTTGAAAATATTTGGTGAGTATCCTATCTCATAGCAATGCTCTGTTGCCGATATTATTTTAGCTTTAAACTGATCTCTTAAATCCATGTGTTGCCACCCTTTTAATTCAATAGATTAAGGTTTAGGCCAAACAAATTGGGCTAGCTTAACGCCTTTAGATATTTCAGTGCCATATGATTCATTTAAGCCAGAAGAGATAGCAAACTGCTTCATAGATTCATCACATTTCTGAATTTCTTTAGCATACTTGATCCCAAAAAGGTGGATCATGGCTACAGCTTCACCTTTTTCTGAATTGAAGTACATATCATTTAGGATAGTAGTTAATGTTTCAAATTTCATCTTTAATCTCCAATGCATATGAACGCATAACGCCCGCAACAGGGGCCACCTTGTAGCGCAAGCGGAAAGGTGGTCCCAGCCTGCTTGCGATTGTTATATTTTTAAAACTTAAATCTACGCAAAAACTCAATAAATGCGCCGGATGCAAGAGCAGCAGCCAAACTACCCGAACAGAAGAAGACGATTATATCTATAAGTAGATTTATGCTAACCCATATTGTGTTGTATGAGAGGCGCAGCTCTGTTAAAAGAAACAGTTTTTCCGGATTTACTTCATACGTTACTGGATCATCTACTTTTCTATCTGCTAGCCGCAAAACCCCATAGTGCTTGAGATACTTCAACTCAAGAAGTTCTAGTATGTATTTCTTTAAAACCTTATTGATTAGAGTTGCAGGTATAAATTGCTCTAGGCCGGCTTTAAATCCGTGAGAGCCTGCCTGAAGAAACCCATCAAATTGGCTGTTTTCTGTGTACGAAGCAAGTGAAAGTAATAGCTCTAATAGCTGCTCACCCAAGTACGCTTCGAGCAGCGTCATTCGGCCCCATACAAAAAACGATATTGATTTATCATTTCGGAAAAATACCGTCTTTAGAATGCTCTCGCGCATACTCAGATCTCTGGAGAAATATAACGCCCCGGTAAAAGGGACAAAATTGTAGTGAGAATTGCACATAAGATGGCGTAGCCATGTGCAATTTGAACGAAGCATTTTGGCTCCGTTTTGACCGGTTTGTTAGTTGCGCTTTGCTTCAACGTATTTTCCTGCAATTATCATTAAGCTCCCTGCCATAAACCCAATACCACCAATAGTAGAAATGATTCCATTTTGCTTTCGGATAGATTCTTGTCCTTCTCTCCATACTGCCCAGTTTTCTGATAACGCTTGAAAATTAGCACTCATGATAGCCCCGGATGTATTTGCATCAGAGTGACTATATATGTCGGATAACAAAATCCAAATAGAATCCAGCTTTTCATCAATTCGATAGAAATAGCTGTCTTGTAGTACTAAGATAATAATGTCTCCTAGAAATAAACCTAAAGCAACTGAAGCTAAAACAATACCCATGCCCCAAAGTTCTAGTTTTAGACCTGTGCTTAATCTCTTCATATGAGCAACTAACAGCCCGATATACAGGACGCTGTCCTGTATATCAATGTTATAAGGAACCCCTGATTTATAACTTTCCTGTTTATAGGTCTCATGTAACTCCTTGTATTTATTAAGAAATGGAAGTATACTGATTTGGGTTTTACTGTTAACTAGGACTCCATCCTAGTTATTTTTATAATTTATAGACCGAAAAGGATTTTCAATGTCTAAATCACCTTTCTTATCTTCTATGGAAGAGTATATGGTAGTACGTCGTTATAGTAAACGTACCATTAAAGGTTACCTGTACTGGATTCGCAGTTATATTCTTTATCATAAAAAAGTCCACCCGAAAGAGTTACATGCAAAGGAAGTTGAAGGGTTTTTAACGTATCTTGCAGTTAAACGTCAGGTCTCTACCAGCACGCAAAGAATAGCTTTGAATGCCTTGGCATTTTTGTATAACAAGTTTTTAGAACAGCCCTTGGGTAACTTATCAGAGTTTAATCGAGTAAAAAGACAGCCAAAGCTGCCAACTGTGTTAACTGAATGTGAAGTTATTAGCTTGTTGCAGCACCTTGATGCTGCTTATAAGTTACCGGTAGGCTTGTTATATGGCTCTGGTTTGCGGTTGATGGAATGCGTCCGTTTGAGAGTCAATGATATTGACTTGGGTTTAAAGCAGGTTCGTATTTGGAATGGCAAAGGGGCTAAGCATCGTTTATCGACTCTGGCGATTGAATTGGCTCCCGCAATTAAACATCAGATTCAAAAAGTTGAGCATTACCTAGAGGATGATTTGAAGAATGAGTCATACCGTGGGGTTTGCTTACCTGATGCACTAGACCGGAAATATAAAAATGCTAATAAATATCTTGGCTCTCAATTTAGCTGTATTTTCCCCTTGTCTAAAGTGACGGATCCAACTCACTAATTCACTCGTCCCCTGCTAATGGGGGATGTCATAAATCTGTCATATATTCTTCATATCGCTGTCACATTGAAAGGTGATACTGCTCCTTGTAAATTAATTTTAATTATTTTTTAACTTGGAGTTGAACCGAAATGTTCACAAAAAAACTTGCAATCTTGGGTGCCGCAGTAACGATGGCATTTTCTTCAGCGAGCTTTGCTGATGTTGATCCTGCTTTAGCCGACTACGAAAAAGTGAGCGGTATTTCTGGCAACCTTTCTAGTGTTGGTTCTGACACATTAGCCAACTTGATGACTCTTTGGGCTGAAGAGTTTAAACGTGAATACCCAAATGTTAGCATTCAAATTCAAGCTGCCGGTTCATCAACTGCTCCTCCAGCATTGACTGAAGGAACATCAAACTTTGGTCCAATGAGCCGTAAAATGAAAGACAAAGAAACAGCGGCATTTGAAGCTAAATATGGCTATAAAGCGACACCTATTCGTGTGGCGATTGATGCTTTAGCGGTTTATGTTCATAAAGATAATCCAATTGAAGGTTTATCTATTCCTCAGGTTGATGCAATTTTCTCTGCAACACGTAAATGTGGCCACGCAGAAAAGGTGTCTAACTGGGGCCAAGTGGGTGTTGATGGTTTAGGAAGCATTCAACTTTACGGACGTAACTCGGTCTCAGGCACCTACGGTTATTTCAAGAAGAAAGGCTTATGTAAAGGTGACTATAGAGATAATGTCAATGAACAACCAGGTTCTGCATCTGTTGTTCAGGGCGTGACTAAATCATTAAATGGTATTGGTTATTCAGGTATCGGCTATAAAACATCAGGTGTTAAAGCCGTTGCTTTAGCGAAGAAACCGGGTCAGCCGTTTATCGAAGCATCGAAAGCAAATGCTGCAAATGGAAGCTACCCATTATCACGCTACCTTTATGTTTACGTGAATAAAGCACCTAATAAACCACTGTCACCACTTGACCAAGAATTCGTCAAAATGATGTTGTCAAAAGTGGGGCAGCAGGTGGTGATTAAAGATGGTTATGTGCCATTACCAGCGTCAGTCGTTGAAAAAGAGTTAGCTAAACTTCTCTAAATTAACGCGTTAAATAAGATGGCGAACGCCCTTCGATTATCGTGGGGCGTTTTGCTATTTCATAATCAAAAGTTAATTGGATTTAATTAATTTCTGATTATGGTTAAGACGATAAAACAAGCTTAGCCAAATGATAGTTAAGTATATTTTAAATACCCTTTTTGAATAATTTTGAGAGACTTATGGTTGAACATTCTCTAAAGAATAGCGTGCTACCACCAGCAAATTCGCCAATATCGATCCGTCGACGAAAATGGCGAGAAACAAAAGATCGCCTAGCTAAAATGGGTGTGGCAGTGGGTGGAATGGGCGTTATCTTTGCCATTGTATTGATTTTTTTCTATCTATTGTATGTGGTTGTACCGTTATTTTACGGTGCAGAACTAGACACGGTGGCAGAGTTTCAATTAGACAATAATACCGCTACTCATTTAACCTTAAATGAATATAACGATGTCGCTTTAAGTCTTGACGAGCAAGGTCAAGCACGCTTTTTCTCTGCAGAAAATGGTCAAACATTATTAACGCCACAGCTACCTATGTCTGCGGCTAGAGTGACTAGTTTTGCTGCGGGCGCATCGTCAACTGGTGTCTTTGCATATGGTTTTGCTGATGGGCAGGCCTTGGTGTTTAAACAGGCTTATAAAATAAGCTATCCAAATGACCTTAGACATATTACGCCTAGAATAGAGTTTCCTATTGGAGAGGAAACGATTCAGATCGATAATAATGGCCAAACACTCAAGTTAATTAGTGCCCAGAGTAATTCAGAACAAACAACGATAGCAGCCGTTACGAATGATCAACGCTTAGTCATCTCTAGTTTGGTTCGTGAAGAAAGCTTTTTAGATGAAGATGAGTTTACGATTGAACAGTTACGGTCTGAAATAGACTTAGCTGAAACAGCTCAAGCACAACACCTCGCTATTGACATTGACCAGCGTGAACTGTATTTAATTGATGCTGGTGGCTTTATTTCTTACTACGATATTCAAGAGATCACTCGGCCAAGATTAGTCCAGAAAGTGAAGGCGGTACCGCATGGTGTTGAGGTCACTAGTTTAGCCTTTCTAACTGGGGGAATTTCTATTTTAGTAGGGCGAAGTGATGGACAGATAGATCAATGGTTCCCTGTTCGTGATAAGCAAAATAATTACACCCTGCATAATGTACGCTCTTTTCATGATCAGTCGGCAGCGATTACATCGATTTCAACAGAATACGCACGGAAAGGATTTCTGGCTTTAGATGCCAACGGATTGTTAGGGATCTATCACACCACTGCTGAACGAACGCTATTAGTTGAACCGCTAATTGATCAGCAACAGCCTCTAAAAACAGTTATGGCGATATCACCTAGAGCCAACGGTTTAATCAGTATGACTGAGTCTGGGGCCGTTAAAGTGTTAGGAATTGATAATGAGCACCCAGATGTCTCATGGCATTCCTTATGGGAAAAGGTGTGGTATGAAAGTCGAGATGAGCCACAGCATATTTGGCAATCGTCATCTGCAAGTAATGATTTCGAGCCCAAATTTAGTTTAACGCCGCTGACCTTTGGTACCTTAAAAGCAGCCTTTTATGCGATGGCTATTGCGATGCCTTTAGCTATTTTTGGTGCGATTTTCACCGCTTATTTCATGTCGCCATCGATGCGTAAGATTGTTAAACCAACAATAGAAATTATGGAGGCATTGCCGACTGTTATTTTAGGTTTCTTAGCAGGATTATGGTTAGCCCCTATTGTGGAAGGCAACTTACCCGGCGTATTTAGCATTTTCATTTTAACGCCTCTGATGATCGTTGTGACTGCTTGGTTGTGGACTAAACTGCCACACCATTTACGAGATCGCATTCCTGATGGTTGGGAGGCGGCTATTTTAATTCCAGTGGTGATTTTAGTAGGCATGGCTTCAATGATGATGAGCCCTAGTATTGAGCTGTGGTTATTTGATGACAATATGCCGCAATGGTTGAATGAGCATGGTATTGATTTTGATCAACGAAACTCATTGGTCGTCGGAATGGTAATGGGCTTTGCGGTTATTCCCACCATCTTCTCTATTACCGAAGATGCCATTTTTGGAGTACCGAAACATCTTACGGTGGGGTCTTTAGCGTTGGGCGCCACACCATGGCAAACATTGACACGAGTAGTGTTGTTAACGGCTAGCCCGGGTATTTTCTCAGCAGTGATGATTGGTTTAGGCCGTGCCGTGGGTGAAACCATGATTGTGTTAATGGCAACGGGTAATACACCGATTATGGACTTTAATATTTTTGAAGGTTTCCGTGCATTATCAGCCAATATTGCTGTGGAGATGCCAGAGGCAGAAGTGGCAAGTTCGCATTATCGCGTACTGTTCCTTGCCGCCTTGGTGCTGTTTTCAGCGACCTTTATTTTTAATACGGTGGCGGAAGTGGTTCGTCAGCGTTTACGTACAAAATACAGCAGTCTGTAGAAGGGAGTTAAGACAGTGAAAAAACAATCATTTTCTTCTTGGTTTAAAAGTGGGTCACCTTGGGTGTGGCTGAATGCGGGAGCAGTGAGCATTTGCTTAGTGATGGTAGTAGGCTTGTTAGGATTGATCGCAGTGCGAGGATTAAGTCACTTCTGGCCTGCTGATGTAATGGAGGTAACTTATACCGAACCCAGTCAAAAAACAGCTACCTTGATAGGCGAGATTATTGAGGTTGAGACCATTGCTGCATCACAATTAAAACGCGTCGGTGTTGATCTACCAGCAGGGCAAGAAAGTGGCACTCGAGTCTTGGTGAAAGTCGGTAATCGCGATCATTTTGGTATGGACTTTCGATGGGTAAATGGACCCTGGTTGGGCACAGCAAGTTATCCCGAAGATCTTATCTCTATAGAGCGCCGTGAATGGGGCCGATTTTATGGACGTTTAGTCTCAGTTAAACAGCAAGGTGAAGTTATTGCTACAGGCGATGATGTTTATACTGAGATGCAACAGCGGTTAAGTCGCAGCAATGATCTTATTGATCAGATCAAATATTTAGAGCATTCAGTGATTGGCAAAATCAATCATGGCATAGAATCTCTGCGTTTAGATAAGCGTCAATTAGAGTTAGATGGTGTACCTGAGAGTTCTTATCAATATGACGATTTAATTGAACAAAGAAAAGGCTTTGATGATGAGTACCGTCAATTACAAAAACAGCTTTCGGTTTTATATACAGACCTAAACCGCGATCAAATGATGGTGGAAATGTCGGATGGCAAAGAGGTTGAAATACCTTTTGCTAAAGTGGTGTTAGTTCACCGTCCGAATGCGATGAGTGTATTTGAAAAACTGGGTTTTTATGCTCATGCAGTATGGGATTTTGTCTCCAGTGATCCTCGTGAAGCGAATACAGAAGGAGGCGTCTTTCCGGCTATATTCGGCACCATTATGATGGTGATGATTATGGCGGTGTTGGTCACTCCTTTTGGGGTGATTGCAGCAGTCTATCTGAAGGAATATGCCAAACAAGGCCCGATGATTCGATTGATTCGTATTGCTGTTAATAATCTGGCGGGTGTTCCTTCCATTGTTTACGGTGTGTTTGGCCTAGGGTTTTTTGTCTATTTCTTAGGGGGAAATATTGATGAATTATTCTTTGCCAGCAGTTTACCTGCCCCTACTTTTGGAACGCCAGGTTTAATGTGGGCTTCTTTAACATTGGCAATCTTAACGGTCCCCGTAGTGATTGTGGCAACAGAAGAAGGTTTATCTCGTATTCCGCGTGCTATCCGAGAAGGTAGTTTGGCATTGGGAGCAACAAAAGCTGAAACCCTATGGCGAACCGTATTACCCATGGCTGCACCCGCAATGATGACAGGCTTGATCCTCGCGGTTGCTAGAGCGGCAGGTGAGGTAGCACCATTAATGATGGTTGGTGTGGTGAAACTTGCACCGGCCTTAGCGATTGATAATGTGACACCGTATTTACATTTAGACCGTCAATTTATGCACCTTGGTTTCCATATTTACGATGTGGGTTTCCAAAGTCCTAATGTCGAGGCCGCTAGACCGTTGGTGTATGCAACAGCCATATTATTGGTCTTCATTATTATTGGATTAAATTTAGTAGCGATTAGGATCCGTAATCGCTTACGTGAATCATATAAAGCAAGTGAGAGTTAAAATGGAAGCAAGAAAAGAACAAGCGATGCCTGTAGCACGTGCCATTGATATTAGTTCAATGCAGCGTGGATCTAAAATGAATTTGGAAAGTGAGACCACGTGTTTAGAGGTAAAAGGATTTAACCTGTTTTATGGTTCAAAACAGGCTCTGCATAACATTAATATGACGATTGCTAAGAATCGTGTGACAGCGTTTATTGGCCCAAGTGGCTGTGGTAAATCAACACTATTACGTTGTTTTAACCGGATGAATGATTTGATTGATAATGTCAGCCTTGAAGGGGAAATGTTATTGGATGGTCAGGATTTGAATTCACCTTCAGTCAATGTGGCTGATTTACGTCGACAGGTCGGCATGGTGTTTCAAAAACCGAACCCTTTTCCTAAATCAATTTATGAAAATGTAGCGTATGGTCTGCGCTTGCAAGGCGTGAATGATAGAGCGACTCTGGATAATGTAGTTGAAAAATCACTTCGAGGGGCGGCACTGTGGGATGAGGTCAAAGATCGTCTTGATGAATCGGCGATGGGTATGTCGGGTGGACAGCAACAACGTTTAGTGATTGCGCGTGCGATTGCAATTGAGCCGGAGGTCTTATTATTAGATGAGCCTGCATCCGCATTAGATCCTCTTTCAACATTAAAGATTGAAGAGCTGATCCATGAATTAAAAGACCAATATACGATTGTAATCGTGACTCACAATATGCAACAAGCAGCACGGGTTTCTGATTACACTGCCTTTATGTATATGGGTGAGTTAGTCGAGTTTGGGGCAACAGATGAGTTGTTTACCAATCCGAAGAAGAAACAAACTGAAGATTATATTACAGGTCGTTATGGCTAAAGTTATAGCACTTATCTGCTTTAAAAGAAGCTAAAGAACAGCCAAGTGCTGGGTAATAAAAATAGGAATAAATAATGGCTACAAATAAATCACAACATATCTCGCAGCAATTTGAACAAGAATTACAAGATATTCGTTCACGCGTATTAGCAATGGGTGGATTGGTTGAGCAGCAAGTCAATAACGCATTAAAATCATTAAAAACAGCAGATGTTGAGCTGGCTAGAGAGGTGATGGAAGATGACCAGACGGTTAATGATTTTGAAATGAAGATTGATGAGGAGTGCATTCAAATCATTGCCCTCCGTCAACCGACAGCCAGTGATCTTAGATTAGTCACCGTCATTTTAAAGATCATTACTGACTTAGAGCGTATCGGTGACGAAGCGTATAATATTGCCAATAAGGCGATCAATTTGTCAGATATTGATGGTTCTAAAAAGAACTATCGACAATTATCTGCACTAGGAAAACATGTTCGAGGTATGTTGGGTAATGCCTTAGATGCCTTTGCTCGTTTAGATGTTGAGGCGTCTCTAGCTGTCGCCCGAGAAGAAAAAGAAGTGGAAGAAGAGTTTGAGAATTTTATGCGCACCATGATCACCTATATGATGGAAGATCCGCGGACTATTTCTCGTGTTCTTGATTTGATGTGGTCTGCACGGGCATTAGATCGTATCGCAGATCATGCTCGTAACCTTTGTGAGTATGTTATCTACTTAGTTGAAGGTAAAGATGTGCGTCATTTAAGTGCTGATATGATTGAAAGTGTATTAAATGATAGTGAGTAAGTTTAGGGCTCTATAAAAGACCGGCTAAGTTAATTTGAAATAGTCTTTTTCATCTCATTTATTTCAAAACGCAGTGAGCGTAATTCTTCACTAGCCTCTTGCCAGTTAGCCCATAACTTTAAGAAAGTGGCTGAGTTCACTAAATTCTCTGGTGCAGATTCAGTATGGGTGAAATCATCAAGTTTGCTGAGTTCACTTGAGATAAGGGTGATGTCATTGAGATTAACCGGGCCTGTTGATTCCCTCGTTGGCTTTGAGTGAGTAAGTGCTATAGCCACAATATCGTCTGGAAAATTCCAGTTTTCTAAAATGAGTTTGCCAGCATTAGGATAGAGTCGGGGAATAACAACATCAGCGACTTTATGCAGTAATTCTGTTTGTTCCTTGAAGAGGGGAATTCTGTTTAAGCGGAGTATTAAAGGCAAGACGCCGATATTGTGTACTATTCCAGCCAGTAAGGCTTGCTCTGCATCTAGCTCTGTTTTTTTCACTGCTAATACATAGTTTATAGCAGCAACATAGCTGCTTTGTTGCCATGCACTATCGAAATACTTTTCAATCCCATGAGATTTAAAGGCCAAAAAGTTTTGGGCGATAACTAAGCTGGTCACCAGACTTTGAACTTTAGCTGAGCCAAGTCTAGCGATGGCTGCTTTAACATCTGTGACTGGGAAGCGAGAGGCCAATAAAGCACTATTAGCCACTTTTATAAGCCGGCCTGAAATATTAGGATCTTGCTTGACTAAGTCGACAATATCTTCTAATTCACTTTCTTGATCAGCAATTGTTGCTCTAACTTTGAGAAGAAGATCGGGGGGAGAGGGTAGTTGAAGCTTATTATGTTTAATATCAGCAGTTAATTCAGCTAATACAGAATTAACTTTTTGGGTTAAGGTGCGATTTGTTTCCGACACTACAACTCCTTATGCATAATAGTTAAGCAGTTGCATCCAAGAATAGCATATTTTATTACTTGTCCATTAGGGGGAAGTCATGCAAAATAATCCTACCGTGATTTTAGAAAGGTTGGAAAGGAATGACTCAGCACTCGGATGACATTTTAGCGGCCATTGATTTGGGTTCGAATAGTTTCCATATGATTATTGCCCGCTTACGTGATGGACACTTTCAAGTCGTTGATAAATTACGTGAAATGGTACAGTTACGAGCAGGCTTAGATGAAGATGGACAGTTAAGTGATGAAGCTCAGGATCGGGCTATAGCGTGTTTACAGCGTTTTGGAGAGCGGATTAATGGTTTACCTGCTAGTAGTGTTCGCATTGTGGGAACGAATACCTTACGGGTAGCCAAAAATAGTCAGAGTTTTTTGCGAAAAGCCCGTTTGGCACTTGGGCATCAAATAGAGATTGTAGCCGGTGAAGAAGAGGCTCGACTCATTTACTTAGGTGTGGCCCATGCTTTAGCGTTTGATAGTTCTCGCCGCTTGGTTATGGATATTGGCGGAGGGAGTACGGAGTTTATTATTGGGGAAGGTTTCTCTGGTTTGAAGCGTGAAAGTTTAGAGATGGGTTGTGTGAGTTTTTCTCAACGCTTTTTTAGTGAAGGAATAATTTCTAGAACACGAATGAAAACAGCATTGTTAGCTGCTGGCACGCGGCTAAGAGCCATTCAACGTCCTTATCGGAAAATGGGCTGGGTTGATGCCATCGGTGCATCAGGCACTATTCGAACTGTGGCCAATATAGTGAAAGAAAATGGCTGGGCAGATGATGGTGTCATTACGCCTGAATCATTAGATTTACTGGCTGAGGCGATGATTGAGGCAGGCCATATCGACCAGCTTGAATTAGAAGGCTTGAGTGATGAGCGAAGATCAGTTTTACCGGGCGGTGTGGCGGTATTAAAAGCAGCATTTGACCGACTAAAAATTGAACGGATGGTCGTGTCCGATGGGGCATTGAGGGAAGGTTTATTATATGACCTATTAGGCCGTATTCAGCATGATGATGAGCGTGATCGTACGGTGACTGCCATAGCCCGACGTTATCAAACAGATGACGAGCATGCACAGCGTATTAGTGTGATGGCGATGCAATTATTTGAGCAAGTCGCAGCGGAGTGGAATATTGATGAGGAACAATATTCTGACCGTCTGCAATGGGCTATAAAACTGCATGAAGTAGGCTTGGCTATTGCTCATGACCAGTTTCACAAACATTCAGCTTATCTGGTTGCCCACTCTGATTTACCCGGTTTTTCACGGGAGGAGCAACATGCCCTAGCGACTCTTGTTGGAGCTCAACGGAAAAAATTGCTGAAGAAAATCTTTAAAGATTTACCCGATGAATTACAGAAATCAACACGCTATCTAACCCTTTTATTACGGTTAGCAATGGTGTTTAATCGTGGGCGTAGTGAAAAAGCAGATACCTTCATTAAGTTAACTGCGAACAAAAAAAATCTTCGATTGACACTGCCACAAGGCTGGTTAGAAAAACATCCATTAACAGAAGCTGACTTGTTACAAGAAGAAGCTTATTTATCTGCAATTGGCATCAAGCTAAAAATAAAATCAGCTTGAACCAAGCTTAGTGTTGACTGTCGGAATGTTAGGGGAGAATAATCATGTCTTTATTGAAACTTATCATGACGATGTTACTGTCAGCACTTTTACCATTACAGGCCAGTGAGTCACTTATATTACGCAGTGATACCGGTGAAACATTAATGATCCACCAGCTTAATAATGGCGAGGTATGGGGGAGTTTGATGATCACCGATCAAGTTGCTGATAGCTTCGCAGCTTATGAGTTAATAGTTCTACAAATTGATCACAATAAACCGATTAAATTAGATCAAGAAAAGCGCTGCGGTACTCCTGCAGGAGAGCAACAGCTGGTGGCTTATCACTTTGAAACTGAGCAGAAGCTTGAACAATGGCAATTTAGCCAAACGACGCAAGCAAAAAGTGATTTTCTGAAAGTGACTGGCTGGGATCAGGAGCTTTATCATCATATGAAGTCTGATCGTCGACCAGAAGTTGTGGACTTCCCGATTCAGGCTAGCATTGCTTTAGTGTCTTTATGGCAGCAGTTTGAACAAGGTGAAAGAGTTGTCTTTAGATATGTGACGGATGCAGATGAGGCAAGAGAAGCCGTTTTTAATATCGCAAACATTAGAGCTGAGTTAGCAGCACTATTTTAGCCATCTTGATGGCATTAAAAAGCCCCATAATGACAACGCATTCTGGGGCTTTTTACGGCATGGCGATGAGATTTAAATGCTTACCAATTTATATTTACTGCAATATAAGCACTACGGCCTACGCCGGGTACACGTTCTTTTAGAGCAATATCAGGGTTATCACTGATACGGTTATAGCCCGCTAAATGATTTTGATAATCACGATCAAAGAGGTTATTTACACCCGCTGTTAGAATGATATCTTGTGTTGCTTGGTAGTTGCCACTCAGATTGAAGATGGCATAGCCGCCTGTTTTTTGTTCTTCATTTTCTGTTGATACTTTGTGTTGAGCGGCGACGGTCACAGCTTCAAAACCAACACGCCATGTGGTTTCCACATAACTGAGCATGGTACGGGCGGTTAAGGGGGCAACCCGATAGAGGTTATCACTGGTATCACGACGTTTACCCCGCACATAGCTCACGGTGCCATCTAATTGCCAATTGTTGCTTATAGTTGCAAACCAGTTAGCATCAAAGCCATATAAAGCAGCATCGACGTTACTGTACTGTAATGGCGAAGTATCACCCATCATCATGCTAAGAGTACGGGTTGTCGCATCTGTTGAGGCGATGCCTTGGATATAATCATTAATGTGATGGTAGAACAAGCGAGGAGAGAGGCCTATTTTAGGCGTATGCCAATCAAGCCCTAGCTCTACTTGATAAGCACTTTCTTTATCAAGGTTTACGTCACCCACATAATTATTACCGTCAGCTAAACCTGAGGTTGATTCCATGGTTGCCCAAAGATAGCGTTCTTGGTAGCTGGGAGAGCGTTCTTTGTGAGCTAAACCAATTTCAAGGTCTAAGTCATCATTTACTTTATGGGTAAAAACAGCCGTTAAATCAACTAAGTTATCATCTTGACTTCGGTCAGCAGAATTAAAGCGAGTTTGAAGAATGTTCACTTGAGCTTGCATTCCCCCCATTATGACATTGCTACTCACGGAGTCGGCATCCATCGACACGCGAGTATAACGAGCCCCAGATTTTAATGACCATGTAGTATTGAGAGCGCCGGTCCACTCTGCAAAAAGACTATGTCGATCACGCTCGACACCCTTATAGTTTTCTAGGTAAAAGTTCGAACGATTAGGATCAAACATGGTTGCATTATGGTCAGCCTGATCACCATCAACGCCGACAGACCAGTTATTGTGATTATAAGTGAAATGATAACCATAAGATTCAACATCCGTCAGAGCAAAACGTTGCCTTGCTGTTGCCGTTGTTCTCAAAACATAGTTATTCATCAGGTGCTCAGCGTCTTGATAGTTCAGGCGAGCATTAATTTGTCCGCCATTGTTAAGAGTGGTGGCCCACTTAATTTTATAATTTTCGCCACGAGCCAACATAATGTCCATTGGCAAGGCGACGGTACCGGTTTCACCGGTATCATGATGTTCAATATCCAGTTCAAGCGTATGACCTGACTGTTGAAAAGCATAGTTCAATCCAACGGTATCACGCTCGTGTCTGCTCGGATCAATATCACCGTCGCTGAACTCAAGATCATCACCTCGATCATTGCTAACAGCTAGTTGGAAGCGGTGGTTTTTATTGGCAAGGCTTGCTGTTATCCCGGCACGACGTGTTGCACCATTTTCAGCATAACCACCATTTGCATTACCGTGAAATTCAAATTCTTCACTAGCGGTAAATTCAATGTGTTTGGAATTGGCCATAATGGTGCCACCAATGGTTTCAATTCCTGAACTTACTGGTGCAATACCTCTATATAAGGCCACATCTTCCACACGCGTACTGGGTAAGTAGCTGAGTGGAGAGTCCATACGGTTAGGTCCGGCTTGACTGATTTGAACGCCATCAATGAGAACATTGACTCGGTCACCGAATAAGCCTCGATACTGGGCGATACTTGTTAAAGGGCCATTACTATTAATGTTGGCTCCAGGAAGAAGTTTAACCAAGTCGCCGGTATCTGGACTGGTAATAGCAAGCGGAGGGATCGCATAAGGTATTGCTTCAGCAGTTAAGCCTTCAACAGAGATGGTCGGCAGGCTGATATGTTCAGCTTGTAACGGTGTATGCAGTCCCATCATTAATAATGGTAAGGGCAGTAACGTAGAATAGTGCACAGATCTCTCCTGATAGTTTTTTGACTATTTTAGGTGTAAATAAGGGTATTTTTATGTGTTTTATGCGGCTTGTGTGTGTGAAATGACGTAGTTTTTCTTTTTAATGGCATGTTAATCTGCGATGATATTTAGATATTATTAGTAAAGGTTTCAAAATGGATATTGCTTCAACAGCTTTATATTTAACGGCTTTTTTATTGGGGCTGTTTAGTACCGTCCATTGTATTGTCATGTGTGGTTCGGTGATTGGGGCGTTAACATTGAGCCTGCCCGTAGAAGTACGTGAAAGCCAACGAAAAATGTTCCCCTATGTTTTTAATTATAATTTGGGACGATTATTAAGTTACGGAGCCGCTGGTATTGTTGTCGGGCTGTTGAGCTCACCTATAGCCAATTATGGTGGCCATGAAATACTGCGTTATTTATCCTTTTTTGTCATGGTGGCAATGGGACTTTATCTCGCCGGTTGGTTTCCTAATTTTGCTCGAATGGAACAAGTTGGCGCGCCGATATGGAAGTTATTACAGCCGATAGGACAGAAATTATTACCCGTACGTAATCATTCACAGGCTTTTTTCTTAGGCATGATCTGGGGCTGGTTGCCATGTGGTTTAGTTTATTCTGCTTTGGCTATTGCCATTACTGCTGCCGATCCCATTAAAGCTTCTGTGGTGATGCTGGCCTTCGGTGCTGGCACATTACCGGCGGTGATGGGAGCAGGCTTATTTACTGGACTTTTATCTTCAATGGCGCGCATTAAACATTTAAGGCAGTTTGCAGGAGTCTCTATAGTGCTGATGGCATTAGTGACGACTTTCTGGCCGATGGATCATACCGCTGGTCATGATCATTCAGTTAATCATATACATCCTGTTGATCACTCAACGATGAATATGGAGTAAATTTATGACGAATATATTAGGAAGTTCTCCACAAATAACCCATCTTATTCGAACAATTCCGATGATAGCGGCCAGTGATGCCAGTGTCTTAATCTTTGGTGAAACAGGATCTGGCAAAGATTTATTAGTTCAAGCTCTTCATGCAGAAAGCGCTCGTAAAGATAAACCTCTAGAAATGATTAATTGCTCGTCACTACCAGAAGAGGGCATTGAATTAGATTTATTTGGTCGCTGTAATGAAAAAGGTGAAGTTGAACAGCAGGGCCGACTGTTAGCTGCTGATGGCGGCACAATCTTTCTGGATCAGGTCAATGCCTTACCTTTATCAGTTCAAGCGAAAGTATTGAGGTTTATTGAAGCAGGGGAATGTCAGTTACAGGGTAGTTATAAGCTACATATGGCTGATGTACGGATTTTAGCGGCAACAAGTGTTAATTTACAGGAAGAAGTTACAGCAGGGCGGTTTCGAGCGGACTTATTTTATCGTCTGCAAGTGGTCCCCATCACCATGCCAGCACTGCGAGAGCGAAGCGAAGATATCGCTATATTATTACGTCATTTTGGTCGTGAGTTTTCGGCTAATAATGCGGTGGTTCGTTATTCAAAAGAAGTGATGCATTGTTTATTAAGCTATGCCTGGCCGGGCAATGTTCGAGAATTACTTAATTTTTGTCAGCGAATGGCATTATTGAATCCAGGAAAAATATTACAGACTGATGATTTACCTCGAGAGATGATGCCTGAAGTGGCTGCAAGTGAACATTTATTTACCTTGCCGCCAACGGGGATCAAACTGGCTCAAGTTGAACTAGATTTGATTAATCAAGCCTTAGTTATGACGGCGGGTAATCGTTCGCGTGCCGCACGATTGTTGGGGATCAGTCGAGATACTTTATTATATCGAATGCAGAAATACGACCTCTAAACTTATGCATGTTTAACATGGCCTATAATGGCGATAATTATTTGTATTTAGGTGATGTATGAAACAGTATCTTGATTTGTGTAATCGAATTATCGAGCAAGGCAGTTGGATCGAAAATAAACGGACGGGTAAGCGATGTTTGACCGTTATTAATGCTGATCTTGAATATGATGTTGCTAATAATCAGTTTCCATTAATTACCACACGTAAAAGCTACTGGAAGTCAGCTATTGCTGAAATTATTGGCTATATTCGCGGTTATGATAATGCTGCCGATTTTCGAGCATTAGGTACCAAGACATGGGATGCCAATGCCAATGAAAATGAGCAGTGGTTAAATAGTCCTTTTCGTACAGGTACGGATGATATGGGCCGAGTGTATGGCGTGCAAGGTCGATCATGGGCTATGCCTGATGGCGGCTCTTTAGATCAGCTCCGAAAATTAGTCGATAATTTGTCTCAGGGTATTGATGATCGCGGTGAGATTTTAAGTTTTTATAATCCGGGTGAGTTCCATATGGGGTGTTTACGTCCGTGTATGCATACTCATACTTTTTCTTTGCTTGATGGCACCTTACATTTAACCTCATATCAACGATCGTGTGATGTGCCGTTAGGACTCAATTTTAATCAAGTACAAGTGTTTACCTTTCTAATGTTAATGGCCCAGATTACGGGTAATAAAGCGGGTATGGCATATCACAAGATTATTAACGCCCATATATACGAAGATCAATTGGAACTAATGCGGGATGTTCAAGTCAAACGCGAACCTTTCCCTTCTCCCCAATTAATTATAAACCCTGATATTAAGTCGTTAGAAGATTTGGAAACGTGGGTAACAATGGATGATTTTGAGGTCCAAGGTTACGAGAGCCATGCAGCAATTAAATACCCTTTCTCTGTTTAATTATTGCTGTTTAGCATTAAATAAATCTGTTAAAAGGTCATAAAATGAGCGATACAAAGCAACAGTTAACGGCATATCCAGTTTGGGATAAAACGGTGCGGATATTTCATTGGATTAATGTGTTGTGTGTTTTGGCATTAATTGCAGTCGGTACTGCAATTTTAAATGCAAAAGCATTAGGCATTCCAAGTGATGGGAAAATCTTGTTAAAAAGTACCCATGTGTATATTGGTTATGTGTTTGCCTTAAATTTAACCTGGAGAATAATATGGGGGTTTACAGGTAGTCGCTTTGCGAGATGGTCGGCAATCTTACCCTTTGGTCGTACGTATAGAACCCAATTAGCAGCGATGTTGACCGGAGTAAAATCTGGCTCGCCAGTAGGATTCTTAGGGCATAACCCTCTGGGACGACTGATGGTCAGTTTTTTATTTTTATTGCTCACAACTCAAGCGATAACAGGGCTCGTACTGGCGGGAACAGATGTGTATATGCCTCCCTTTGGTAACACGATAAAAGAATGGGTTGCGGTAGATAATTCAACAATAGACAGCGTGAAACCTTATTCTAAAGAAGGGATCGATGAAGCGGCTTTTAAAGAAATGCGAGCAGTAAGGAAGCCTTTTATCACGACTCATTATTATGCCTTTTATATTCTATTATTTGCGGTGCTAATACATGTGTTGGCCGTGGTGATGACAGAGATAAGAGAAAGAAATGGACTTGTCTCTGCGATGTTTACCGGTAAGAAAGTGTTTGCTGACAAACCGGTTGATCTGGATTAAATCCCTGTCTATTAGGGGTGAGTATTATTGTGGGGCGATAGCAGCAGAAGGTCTTATCGTTAGGACCGAATAATGGTGAGAAGGTTTTTTATCTCTCACCACACACGAGGTGTTGCTGTGTTTAGCTATCTTGATTGGCTGTATAGGCCCAAGTCTAAGAAGGCCGCTGTATTCGGAAGTATTTTTGGATACGGTATGCAGGCATTAAAGTTGACCTATTTCAGCCAAGGATACTGTTTGTCCATCCCCCACAATAATATGATCAAGAACGCGAATATCAACGAGCTCAAGGGCTGATTTTAACCGTTTGGTTATGGCTATATCTGCTTGGCTGGGTTCGGCGATGCCAGAAGGGTGGTTATGCGAAAATATAACGGCAGCAGCGTTATGAGCAAGGGCCTGTTTGACCACTTCTCTAGGATAGACAGAAGCGCCATCAATGGTGCCGCGGAATAATTCTTCAAACGCAATCATCCGATGTTTGTTATCTAGAAATAGGCAGGCAAAAACTTCATGTTGATAGGCTCGTAATTGTTGTTGTAAATAAGCCTTTGTTGTCGCGGCATCGCTCAGAGCGTCACCACGAGATAAGATTGATTCAAGATGGCGGCGACTCATTTCTAGCACCGCTTGAAGTTGAGAAAATTTGGCAGGCCCTAAACCATATTGTTGGCAAAAATCATTTTGGTCTGCTTCCAATAAGCTGCGAAGGCTACCAAAATGAGTTAATAACTGCCTTGCTAATTCAACTGCAGAGTAGCCTGTCACACCAGTTCGCAAGAAGATGGCGAGCAATTCCGCATCAGATAAAATACCTGCACCTTGTTGCAGTAGTTTTTCTCGTGGCCTTTGGTCTGCGGGCCAGTCTTTGATAGCCATACTTCTATTCCTTTAAAAGTCTGGGTTGCTTTAAGAGCATTTAATATACTGTTTTTAATAAAAACAATCACTTATTTTTGAATTAAGCCTCTAGAAATAGTATTCTGTCTGCCCTTATTTTTATGATTTAGATGAATGGCTGGTAAACTTTTTATAAAGACATTTGGTTGTCAGATGAATGAATATGATTCATCAAAAATGCTTGAGGTACTTGCAGATTCACATCAGTTAGAACAAACAGATGTGGCAGAAGATGCAGATGTATTATTACTTAACACGTGCTCTATCCGCGAAAAGGCCCAAGAAAAGGTGTTTCACCAATTGGGACGATGGAAGAAGTGGAAAAATGAAAACCCTAATTTGATTATTGGGGTAGGCGGCTGTGTGGCTAGCCAAGAGGGCGATGCGATTCGTCGTCGCGCACCTTATGTTGACTTAGTTTTTGGCCCTCAAACCTTGCACCGATTACCGGCAATGTTAGATGAGGTAAAAAAGAGTCATAAACCTAGTGTTGATATTTCCTTCCCTGAAATAGAAAAATTCGATAATTTACCAGAGCCCCAAGCGAATGGGCCGACAGCCTTTGTGTCGATTATGGAAGGCTGTAGTAAGTATTGTACTTTCTGTGTTGTACCTTTTACGCGTGGTGAAGAGGTCAGTCGACCTGTTGATGACGTCTTAATTGAGATCCGTAAGTTGGCGGCTCAAGGGGTGCGTGAGATTAACCTGTTGGGACAGAATGTAAATGCTTACCAAGGTGATCTTGATGGTGATGACAAAGCTGATTTAGCCTTGTTAATTCATTATGTTGCAGCCATTGATGGCATTGACCGTATCCGTTTTACTACGTCTCATCCTGTTGAGTTCTCAGATAGTTTAATTGAAGCTTTTGGAGAAATTCCGGAACTAGTTAATCATTTACATCTTCCAGTGCAATCAGGTTCTGATCGTATTTTGGCGTTGATGAAACGTGGTCATATGGTTTTAGAATATAAAAATAAAATCAGCAGATTACGTAAGGTGCGACCGAATATCAGTATGTCTAGTGATTTCATTATTGGTTTCCCTGATGAAACAGATGCTGATTTTGCCGCGACAATGAAGTTGATTAACGATATCGAGTTTGATCACTCCTTTAGCTTTATTTACAGTGCCCGTCCTGGTACACCTGCGGCAGCATTCACAGATTCAGTGCCTGATGATGTGAAGAAAGATCGCCTTAAACAAGTGCAAGAAAGACTACTTGAGTTAGAGGGACAGCACAGTCAGGCAATGCTTGGAACAACGCAGAGAATATTAGTTGAGGCTATTGGTCAACGTGTTGATGGTGAAATGAAAGGCCGTACAGAGAATAATCGCTCAGTCGTATTTGTTGGCGATCAATCATTGATGGGTAAATTTGTGGATGTGAATATTACTGAAGCATATAGCAACTCTTTGCGTGGTGAGTTACTTGCCGACAGCGTTATTTTGTAATTATTGAGAATCCCATTTTGACACAAGAAAAATCTCCATTAGATAATATTAGTTTTGAATTAAGCCCTGCTGATAACCCGCGGTTAGCTAATTTGTGTGGTCACCTTGATGAACATTTACGGATGTTAGAGCGTGGATTTGGTGTTGAGGTTAATAATCGAGGTATTAAGTTTCAAGTAATTGGTAAAGCTGAAATACTGGGTACGGTTCAAGATGTTATTCATGAATTGTATGCAGAAACTGCACAAACTATATTAGTTGCTGAACAAGTTCACTTAGCTATTCGTCAAGCTGATGGCCAAGAAGTCATTGAGGCTGTAGAACAGCAAGAAGTGGTTATTAAAACTAAACGTGGCTTGGTGAAAGCGCGAGGTGATAATCAGCAAAGTTATTTACGCAAAGCGATGACCTATGATGTGAACTTTGGTATTGGTCCTGCGGGAACAGGCAAGACATATCTAGCCGTAGCGTGTGCTGTTGAAGCATTAGAGCGTGATTTTGTGCGACGAATTCTATTGGTTCGTCCCGCCGTTGAAGCCGGTGAGAAATTAGGTTTCTTACCCGGGGATTTAAGTCAGAAAGTGGACCCGTACTTACGCCCTTTATATGATGCGTTGTATGAGATGTTAGGTTTTGAGCGTGTTGCAAAATTGATTGAGCGTAATGTTATTGAAGTGGCTCCCTTAGCGTATATGCGAGGTCGTACATTAAATGAATCATTTATTATTTTAGATGAAGCTCAGAATACGACAAAAGAACAAATGAAGATGTTTTTAACTCGGTTGGGCTATAACTCAACAGCGATGATCACGGGTGACATTACTCAAATTGATTTACCTAATGTTCAAGCTTCGGGCTTGCGACATGCTATTGAAGTGTTGAAAGATGTGGAAGGCATCGGTTTTACCTTCTTCCAAGCAAAAGATGTGGTTCGCCATTCATTAGTACAAAAAGTTATTTTGGCTTATGAAACGGCTGAGCGAGATAATATATGACTGTGATTGTTGATCTTCAAGTTGCTTGTCAGGGGGAACACCCTCAAACCAAGCAGTTTCAAGTGTGGGTTGAAGCAGCATTACAACAGGTAAATGAAGCGTGTGAACTCAGTATTCGTTTAGTTGAGAATGAAGAAAGTGCTGAGTTAAATTCTAGTTATAGAGGCAAAGAAGGGCCGACAAATGTATTGTCTTTTCCTTTTGAATCGCCAGTAGAGATGACGCCTATATTATTAGGTGATTTAATTATTTGTCTGCCTAAGGTTGAACAAGAAGCGCTACAACAAAATAAGAGTTTACAACATCATTGGGCTCATTTGGTGGTGCATGGTTGTTTACATCTATTAGGCTATGATCATATAAAAGATGATGAGGCTGATGAAATGGAAGCCTTAGAGATAAAAATTTTACAGACATTAGATATTGATAATCCTTATCAAGAGCAAGAGATACAATCATGAGTGATGGCCGGCCCACTAATAATTCAAGTAGTTTGAATTGGCTCCAGCGTCTGAGTAAGGTTTTTCTTGAGCCTCAAGATCAACAGCAACTGATCGAGTTAATTCGTGGCGCCTCTGAACGACATATTGTTGATTCTGAAGCCTTGTCGATAGTTGAGGGGGCATTGAATGTTTCTCAAATGCAAGCACGAGATGTAATGATCCCTCGCTCTCAGGTTGTGATGGTTTCGCGTGATGCAACGCCTGAAGAGACATTAAAACTGATTACTGAAACAGCGCACTCTCGCTTTCCTGTTATTGATGATGATCGTGATGATGTTATCGGTATTTTATTGGCAAAAGATCTCTTAGCGGCAGTGGTGGGAGCGGAGAAGTTTGATTTTGAATTGAAAGAAATCATGCGGCCTGCAGTATTTATTCCTGAAAGTAAGCGACTCAATGTTTTGTTACGTGAATTCCGAGCGCGTCGAAATCATATGGCTATTGTTGTTGATGAGTATGGTGGTGTGGCGGGAATGGTCACCATTGAAAATGTCTTAGAGCAAATTGTCGGTGAAATTGAAGATGAACATGATATTGATGATGATGCGCCTATTTTGAAGCATGATGATTCGAGTTTCACCGTTAAGGCATTAACAACGGTAGAAGATTTTAATGATTATTTTTCTAATGACTGGGATGATGATGACTTTGATACGGTGGGTGGTTTTGTCATGCATCACTTTGGCCATTTACCGGAGCGAGATGAGCAAGTCGTGGTGGGAAAATTCCAGTTTACCGTTATCCGAGCAGATAATCGCCGAATTCATCTATTGGCAATGACAATAATGGAAGAACAACAGGATGTTTTAGAAGAACGAGCGGGCTAACGTTCGCTAATGGAGTCAAGAATTCAATCACCATGGAAAGCTTATAGCGTTGTATTGCTAGCAGGTGCTTTATTACCCTTATCATTTGCCCCATTTCATTATTACCCAGTAGCCGTTATTAGTTTAGCGCTATTGTTTATTTGTTGGGATGGTGTGACGGCAAAACAAGCCGCGGTGCGGGGTTTTCTCTTTGGCCTAGGTTTCTTTGGTGTCGGTATTTCATGGGTATATGTGGCGATTCATGACTTCGGCGGAGCAAATATCTTTCTTGCCAGTTTACTGACGGCATTATTTGTCAGTTTTTTAGCATCCTACCTTGCTGTACTTGGCTGGGGACTCAAACGCTTATCAGCAAGGTCATTAAGCTCTTTTGACTTGGCTTTATTATTCCCTGTTTCATGGTTGGTTTATGAATGGTTTAAATCTTGGTTTTTAACGGGATTACCGTGGCTGGAAGTAGGAACAGGGCAAATTGACGGTCCTTTGAGCGGCTTTACGCCGATTATCAGTGTGTTAGGGGTGTCATTGTTAACGGCCGTCTCAGCGGGCTTAGTCGCGATTATTTGGCTTAAAAGGCAGTGGTGGCCAGCACTAGTACTAATCGTAATATGGACTGCAGCTTACGGCTTAAAATCTGAGTCTTGGACAACAGAAATTGATGATGAACTGCACGTTTCCATTATCCAAGGTAATATTCCTCAAGCCATTAAATGGGAACCAGAGCAGTTATTGAAAACATTAGCCTTATATCAAGCCAGAACAGAGCAGCATTGGGAAAGTGATTTAATTATTTGGCCAGAAAATTCAATACCGGTTTTTTATCATCAAGTGAAAGAACTTTTTCTTGATCCCTTGGAGCTATTAGCACAGGAAAATCAAACAGAATTATTGGTGGGCTTGCCTGTCCTCGATCAAGAGACAGGACATTATTACAATAGTTTGGTATCACTAGGGGAGGATAATGAGTTTTACTATAAAAGCCATTTAGTTCCTTTTGGTGACTATATTCCCTTGGAGTGGTTGCGAGGTTTAATTTCATTTTTCGATTTACCAATGTCAGCATTTCGTCCAGGTCCTTTACGAGATGAATTGGTTGAAATGGCTGGCGAGAAAATGGGTTTATCTATTTGTTATGAAGATACCTTTTCAACAGAGGTCTTACGATCTTTGCCTGAGGCAACAGTATTGGTGAATGCAACGAATAACGCATGGTATGGAGATTCTTTTGCTCCCCACCAACATTTACAGATTTCACAAAACCGAGCTTTAGAAATGGGCCGTCCTGTTATTCGAGCGACAACCAACGGTATTTCTGCGCTGATAGATTTTGAAGGCCAATTAATTCAACAAACCCCTCAATTTGAAGAGGCGGTGTTAACGGGTAAAGTTCAACCACGGACAGGGATGACACCTTATGTTTCTTGGGGGCGAGGGCCTTTGTGGGGCTTATCTCTATTCATGTTGTTATTGTGGGCGTATTATCGACCACTTAATCGAATTTCTCAGGCGAGCTAATGCAGTTTTTAACGATACAACGCATTTTAGGTATTTTATTAGGTATCTTTAGTTTTACTCTTTTACCTCCCATCGCCGTTTCTCTATATTATCAAGATGGCTCAACACAAGCCTTTGTTGATGCTTTTCTTTTATTGCTAGTGGCAGGCGTTGTCTTCTGGTTTCCTGCCCGTAAACACCGCAAAGAATTAAAAATCCGTGATGGTTTTATTGTCGTAGTGATGTTCTGGGTGACACTAGGAATATCAGGGGCGATACCCTTTTATATGGCTGAAGTGCCAAATATGTCCTTTACGGATGCGGTGTTTGAGTCAATGTCAGGGCTTACGACAACAGGTGCAACGGTATTAACAGGCCTAGATGACTTGCCCAAAGCCATACTGTTCTATCGCCAATTTCTACAATGGTTAGGCGGAATGGGGATTGTGGTCTTAGCCGTTGCGATTCTACCTCTATTAGGCGTGGGTGGCATGCAGCTCTATCGAGCCGAGACACCGGGGCCGATGAAAGACTCAAAGTTGACTCCTCGTATTACTGAAACAGCTAAGGCTTTATGGTATATCTATCTAACCTTAACAATCTCATGTGCGGTGGCATTTCATTGGGCTGGAATGACTTGGTTTGATGCCGTAGGACATAGTTTCTCGACTGTTGCGATTGGTGGTTTCTCAACGCATGATGCGAGTATGGGATTTTTTGATAGTAGTTCGATTGAAATGATCGCAATTGTATTTATGCTGTTAGCGGGAATGAACTTCTCATTACATTTCCTGACATGGCGGCATCGCTCTCTTCGGCATTATTTTGCTGACTCTGAGTTACGAGTTTATTTGTGGATATTGTTTATTATTTCCATTGTGGTGTCGGTCTATCTTTATTATATGCATGCATCAGATGACAGCCCTTGGCTGGCAATGCGGCAAGGCATGTTCCAAGCGGTATCAATAGGGACAACAACAGGATTTACCACAACGGATTATTCTCTCTGGCCTGGTTTTCTACCCATATTATTATTAATGGCAAGTTATATTGGAGGCTGTGCAGGTTCAACGGGTGGGGGAATGAAAGTAATTCGCGTTATGCTGCTGTTTAAACAGGGCTATCGTGAGGTCTTACGTCTGATTCATCCGAACGCTATTTTTGCCATTAAAGTGAATAATAAGGCCTTATCATCAAAAGTAATTGGGGCGGTATGGGGCTTTTTTGCTTTATACGTTTTTAGTTTTATGATTATGTACTTATTTTTGATGGCCACAGGATTAGACATTGTGACTTCTTTTTCAGCGGTGACCGCCTGTCTTAATAACCTTGGCCCAGGCTTAGGTGAAGTGGCTGCTAATTATGGTGATATAAATGCTCCTTCGAAATGGGTGCTAAGTGTTGCGATGCTGCTTGGTCGTTTAGAAATCTTTACCTTGCTGGTTATTTTAACACCTGCTTTTTGGAAGCGTTAAGGTGGAATTATCGGCTAAATGGGATCGTATTTATAGTCAGAAAATAGCGCCGCCTAGCGCCGCAACAGTTTTGGAACAGAATCAACATTTATTACCTAAACAGGGTGTCGCCTTAGATCTTGCTTGTGGTCAAGGTGGTAATGCACTTTTGCTGGCGGAGGCGGGACTTAGTACATCAGCATGGGATCTTTCCTCTGTTGCTATTGATCAATTAATAGGCAATGCCGAGTCACGATCACTGGCTATTGATATTCAACAGCGTGATGTTATCCAATTACCACCAGAGCCAAATAGTGTCGATGTATTAGTGGTCAGTTTTTTCTTAGATCGAGAGCTTTGTCCGGCACTATTGTCAGCATTAAGGCCTTCAGGTTTATTGTTTTATCAAACTTATTGTCAAAAAAAGGTGTCGGAACAAGGACCTAGAAACCCTGACTTCTTACTAGCAGAAAATGAGTTGTTAGCGCTGTTCTCCCCAATGAAAATAAGAGTGTACAGAGAAGAGGCTTTATTAGGCCAGACAGATAAAGGCTGGCGTAATCAAGCGTTATTGGTCGCAGAAAAGTAAATTGATAGTGTTGGTAATTAAATAAAACTTGCTGTTAACAAGCTTGATCGGTAAAATTGTTCGGTTCAAAAGCCTTGGATTGATAATTGCTGTAGTAATTAAGGGCTTGTTAAAGAATTTTAAAACATTTTAAGAGAGTTAGATATGAAAGCGGATATCCATCCAGAATACGTAGAAATCGATGTTACATGTAGTTGTGGTAGCACATTCAAAACACATTCTACTCGCACATCAGCTTTAAGCTTAGATGTATGTGCAGAATGTCACCCGTTCTACACTGGCAAGCAAAAAATGCTTGATACTGCTGGCCGTGTTGACAAATTCCGTCAAAAATACGGAAAATAAATTGCATAGGCTCTTTGAATTGAGTCGAGCACTTTAGAATATAAGGAAATAACGTGATTGTACTTTTTAGTGCAGGCCGTCATTACACACAAAGCCTCTGCTTGTTAGCAGGGGCTTTGTTGTTTTTGGCCTTAGCAGGTTGTGCACAGAATCCGGTGAGCGGTAGCCATGACTTTGTCATGCTGAGCGAAGATAGTGAGCTTGAGATGGGGCGAGTCAATCACCCCAAGATTATTGCTGAATATGGACGTTATGACGATGAAGGTTTACAGCAATATGTACAAGCCATCGGTGAGCGTTTAGCTGAAGTTAGCCACCGTAATAATTTGATCTATCGTTTTACGGTTTTAGACTCTCCCGTTATTAATGCGTTTGCTTTACCGGGGGGCTATATTTATATTACCCGTGGTTTGATGGCTTATTTGAATTCTGAAGCAGAATTAGCCGCTGTATTAGGCCATGAGATTGCTCATGTCACTGCACGACATGGTGTTCGTCAGCAAAGTGCTTCACAAGCTGCCGGCTTAGCTTATACCATTGGATCGATTATTTTTCCTGAATTACGTGGTCAAGGCTCACAGCAACTATTTAATTTATTTGGTGGCGCCCTATTAAGTGGGTATGGCCGAGAGCATGAGCTTGAGTCAGATCGTCTCGGAGCGGAATATATCGCTAAATCAGGTTATGACTCAAATGCTATGATTGATGTGATTAAGGTATTAAAAGCACAATCTATCTTCGCTGCAGAACAGGCTAAGAAACAAGGTCGTGAGCCACAGGTATATCACGGATTATTCGCCTCTCATCCAGATAATGATGTCCGATTACATGAGGTAGTCGGTGCAGCAGAAAAATATTCATTGGGTGCCAAGGCGAAACGTCTACAGGGTGAGTATTTGGATCAAATAGAGGGCTTAGTCTTTGGTGATAGTGAGACGCAAGGCATTCGTCGTGGCCGACATTTTTATCATGGTGACATGAATTTTTCAGTTAGTTTTCCTATTAACTGGCAAATTTTAAACCGCGCCAATAGTGTTAGTGCTATCTCACCAGGAGGCGATGCTTTTATTGAGATGAGGGCAGCCGATCTTAATCGGAAATTGCCTATCCAAGAGTTTATTAAACAACGATTGAAAATTGATGATTTACAACAGGGGCAAGCGATTAATGCCCATGGCTTAACTGGCTATACGGGGCTATTTTCTGTCAAGGGTAGCCGAGCAAGAGTTAGTGTGATTTATAAAGCTAACCGTGCTTTTGTTTTCTATTCTGGTGTTAAAGAGGATCAGAAATTTGATCGTTATGACGTTGACTCTTTACTAACAGCCAAGAGTTTGCATAGTTTAAGTAAAAGTGAGAGAGGCTTAGCAAAAGCGTTAACGATTGAAGTGGTCACTGTCAGAAAAATGGATAATTATGCAGCTTGGGCAGCTAAGTCACGTATTAGTAATAGCCCTTTATTACAGTTAAAGTTACTCAATGGCCATTACCCTGAAGGTGAATTACGCCGTGGACAACGTGTTAAACGTATTCAGTAACTGTGGTGATAGATAGTCAATAATAATGACTTAGTCGAGCTCATATTGCACTCGACGAATGTGGCAATCAGAATAAATCTATATCTTCGACAACTGACCCATCATCTTGAGGATTAACGAGCAGTGCAGGTGGTGTCACCTCTGTTGGCAGGTATTCTGGTCGGAATGTTTCACTGACAGCATTGTGAGTATCAGGGCCTGCAAGTAGACCTGTATCAGGATCAATTTGCACTGTAATCATATCAACAGGCTGCTGAAGTTCAGCTTCAGGCATATCATCAAGGGCTACTTTCATAAAGTCTATCCACATTGGCAGGGCGGCTCGCCCACCTGTTTCATATCGGCCTAATGAGTGAGGAGAGTCAAAACCTACCCAGCTAATAGCGACGAGTTCAGGGTGAAAGCCATTAAACCATGCATCAATTTGATCATTTGTTGTCCCTGTTTTTCCAGCTAGATCACGACGTCCTAGGGTGAGTGCTTTACGTCCTGTACCGTAGCGAACGACATCACGTAATAAGCTATTCATAATGTAATTATTTTGAGGTGTCATAATACGTTCAGCCACTTTAGCTGACAGTGAGTCTGTTGGCTCAGTTTCTTTTGGTGAGACTGTAGCATCATGTTGCATACATGTTTCACAGACTGTTGCGTGCTCTGCTTGCATCAGGATTGCACCAGTTTCATCTTCAATTCGCTGAATAATATAGGGCTCAACGCGATAGCCGCCATTGGCAATAGATGAGTAAGCTCGGGCCATATCCCATGGGGCAGCACTACCACTACCTAAGGCTAGAGATAAGCTTTTAGGCATTTGACGGGTATCAAAGCCAAATTTTTGGGCATAGTCGATAACGTAAGCTGCACCAATATCACGAAGAATTCTAATTGAGACTAAATTTCGTGAATGAGTGAGGGCAACACGAAGTCGGGTGGGGCCAAAGAACTTGCCGCTATAATTTTCAGGCCGCCATACATTTTCCACACTAGGATCATCAAAGACGACAGGTGCATCATTAATGATACTGGCTGCGGTATAACCTTTTTCTAGAGCAGAAGAGTATATAAATGGTTTAAAACCAGAACCAGGCTGACGTTTAGATTGGGTGGCACGGTTAAATTTATTTTGGAAATACTCAAAGCCACCATTGAGTGCTGTAACGGCTCCATCGAATGGTGATACGGCAACAAGTGCCCCTTCGACTTCAGGTAACTGAGCTAATTGCCATTCCCCTTTGTCATCTTGATGTAAATAAATTTGATCTCCAATGGAGAAAACATCAGTAAATTTTTTAATTGCTGGGCCACGGCGATTGGTGCCAAGTTGTTTTCTTGCCCAAGATAATGATTCTAGTTTGAGTTGAATGAGTCCATGTGATTTTAAGTAAATATGAGCAAGCTTATTGTCATCCTCTACTTGCAGGCTTGTTACTACAGCGGGGTGTAAAGGACCTATTGCTGAGAAGTTAGACAGGATCTGCTCATAATCTTCAAGCGTCATTAAGTCAGTCAGTGCTATTTGTTTGTTTGAGCCGCGATAACCATGACGTTTGTCATAGGCTAATAATGCACTTTGGAGAGCAGTGTTGGCCGCAGCCTGGTGTTTAGCTTTAATGGTTGTGAAGATATTCAACCCCATACTATAGGCTTCATCTCCATATTGTTCGATCAGTTTAGTTCGAACCATTTCGGCTATATAAGGTGCATAGACTTCTACATTACGGCGATGATAACTGGATGTAATTGGAGCTTGAATAGCTGTTTTATATTCTTCTTGGCTGATATGTCCAACTTGCCACATTCGACGCAAGACATAATTTCTACGAATTAATGCGCGCTCAGGATTAGCAATGGGATTATACTTTGAAGGTGCTTTAGGCAGGCCTGCAATCATAGCAAGTTGTGGCAAGCTCAGTTCTTTTAGTGTCTTGCCATAATAGACTTTAGCGGCAGCGGCAATACCATAAGCACGATTACCTAGATAGATTTTATTTAGATATAAACTTAAAATTTCTTCTTTACTTAGTATCCGCTCAATTTGTAGTGACAGGATAATTTCATTTAATTTACGTAAATATGTTTTTTCACGACTTAAAAAGAAATTACGAGCAACTTGCATAGTAATTGTACTACCACCTTGCGCTTTAACTCCTGTTGTTGCTAAAGAATATACGGCGCGAAGAATGCCTTGATAATCAACACCTGGGTGTTCAAAAAAGCGGTCATCTTCAGATGATAAAATGGCTTGGATAAGGTGTTGAGGAACATCATTATAGCGAACAGGGATCCGCCGTTTTTCACCAAACTCGGCAATTAATAACCCTTCAGAGCTAAAAATCCGTAATGGAACTTGGAGTTGCGTTTCTTTTAAAACTTTAATATCTGGCAGCGTAGGAGCAAGAAAATAATAAGCTGAAGAAACAGTAATAGCACCTAATATAAAAATAAAGATTGCTAACTTGAAAAGAGGTTGTAAGAATTGAAACATATTTATTTAAAAGTACTTCAAAACAAGTAATAATGAGAGTGTCCAGTATATCTAATGGGGTAGATTAAACAACTCTAATAGTGAGGAAGGCGCTTTAAAGTAGAATTATAGTGTTTCAAAACGGGTGTCTAAGCCATTCACTCTATTGTATTTTGTTGAAATATGAATTATAGTCATGAGAAACTACTTTAACTGTAAGTAGTAAGTGTTTTGTAATTATCGGTAATTGAGGCGGAAAATGTTTGGACGAAGCAGTCAATCTCTTCTAGGTGTAGATATCAGCTCATCGGTAGTGAAAGTACTCGAGCTAGGCAAAAAAGGCAGTAAGTATACTGTTGAAGCTTATGCTGCGGAACCTTTGCCAGAAAAGGCCGTTGTGGAAAGTGGTATCGAAAACAAGGAAGAAGTAGCTAATGCCATTAAACGGGCGATAAAGCGTTCTGGGAGTAAGCTTAAAGATGCTGCTGTCGCGGTTCCTGATAATGCAACAATTAAAAAAATCTTATCTTACCCCGCTGAGCTTTCAGATAGAGAAATGGAAGAGCAGATCATGCTTGAAGCTGAAACTCATATTCCATACCCCTTAGAAGAAGTGCGTTTAGACTTTGAGGTTCTGGGCCCTACGGCATCAGATGAGACTTCTGTAGATGTTCTCCTCGCAGCTTCTCGTAGTAAAAATGTTGATATCCGAGTAGAAGTGCTTGAGATGGCCGGTTTAAAGCCTAGATTAATAGATGTTGAAGCCTATACCGTTGAAAATGCATACACGCTGCTTTCTTCTCAGCTTCCTATTCATGGCCAAGGTTTAACCGTTGCCATTGTTGATATTGGCGCGACAGTAACCACATTACATGTATTTGTTGATGGAACAATCGTTTTTACACATGAGCAAAAATTTGGTGGGCGGATGTTGACTGAAAATATTGCTCAACATTATGGCATTTCAATTGCAGAAGCAGGAGAAGCCAAAAAAGAAAATAATTTGCCTGATGACTATCATGCCCAAGTTCTCGGCCCTTTTAAGAATATGATGACGTCTACGGTCACCCGAGCTTTACAGTTCTTCTTTTCAACGTCATCACAATATGAAGCTATTGACCATATACTTTTATCTGGTGGTTGCGCCTCTATCGACGGTGTAGACAGCATGATCGAGACCGCATCTGAAACGCCTACCATTGTGGCCAATCCATTTGTAGAAATGAAACTTGGCTCTAAAGTACATATTGCAGCATTAGGAAATGATGCTCCTTCAATGTTAATTGCCTGTGGTTTAGCGTTGAGGAGTTTTGACTAATGGCTCATATTAATTTACTTCCATGGCGCGAAGAGCTTCGCCAGGAAAGACAACAGCAGTTTATATCAGCAATAGTGGCAGGCCTTGTTTTTGCTGGCATCGCTTTATACGGAGCTGTTTGGTATGCCGATGGTTTGTTAGCTCAGCAAGCAGAGCGTAATCAGTATTTGAAAACAGAGCATGCAAAATTAGATCTAAGAATTATCGAAATCAAAACATTAGAAGCGCAACGTAACAAATTAATTGGGCAGATGGATGTGATTAATGAATTACAAATAAGTCGACCTAAAGTAGTGAAAGTATTTGATGCTTTAGTGCGCAGTGTTCCAGATGGGATTCATTTAGACAAAGTTGAACGTCGTGGTGAAATCTTAACCTTAAATGGGGTGGCACAATCAAATGCCCGAGTGTCTGTTTTTATGCGTGGGCTTGATGATAATGCTGAATTTGACGAGCCAAAATTAAATATTGTTCAGCGAACATCAACAGCGGATGATGCGATTCGTCAGTTTACTCTCAAGACAATGGAATCAAAACCTAAAAAAGAAGGAGTGAACTAATGGATTTAGCTTCTTTAAATGAGTTAGATTTTAATGAAAGTGGTGAATGGCCTGTTGTAGTAAAAGCAATCGCGATCTTTTTATTATGTGTTGTGATCTGGGTTGGAGGTTATTTTTATATCATCAAAGATAAAGAAATAGCATTGGCAGCAGCTGCAGCAGAAGAAGTGACATTAAAGCAAAGTTATAAAGTCAAATATGCAAAAGCGGTTAATCTAGAAGCATATAAAGAGCAGATGAAGGAAATGAAAGTTATTTTTTCTTCAATGTTAAAACAGTTACCGAGTCAAAGTGAAGTTGCAGATTTATTGATTGATGTGTCGCGATCAGGTTTGACGAATGGACTGGAGTTCGAGCTATTCAAACCAGGCCCTGAGCAAGCGGGAGAGTTTTATGCCATATTACCCATTCAGATTAAGGTAACAGGTGATTTTCATCAATTTGGTGAGTTTGTGAGTGCTGTGGCGACATTACCTCGAATTGTAACCATGCACAATTTAACGTTATCACCTATCGGCGAGTCCACAGAAAAAATGGTGATGGATATCACAGCAAAAACATATCGTTATTTTGATGATGAATAAACTTAAAATAATGATCTTAATAAATAATAGAGGCCAATTAAACTCATGAGCCGCTTAGGTAAAATAACAATACTTTTTATCTCATTCTTGTTGGTAGCCTGCCAAGAAGGTAAAGAAGATTTAGACTCTTTTATCACGAGTGTTCAGTCAATGCAGCAAGCAGAAATTGAACCAATACCCGCTATGAAAACATATGAAACGTTTTTGTATTCGGCGGCTGAATTACGAAACCCCTTTGTTAAGACGGTGGTCGAGGTTCCAGTGGCAGAGAAGATTGAAAATGTGATTGATAATGGTATTTATCCAGATATGGATCGTTTAAGAGAAGAGTTAGAGGCTTATGAATTAGCGGAGCTACGATTAGTGGGGACGCTGCAGCAAGAAAGTTTATGGGCATTGATTCAAACACCTGAAGGAATTATTCATAGAGTACAAAAAGGCAATTATGTGGGTAAGAATGAGGGTGAAATTGTCATGATCTCAGATAGTGACTTACTATTGAGTGAGATTGTCCCTAATAATGAAGGCGGCGGTTATCTAGAACGTGAGTCATCATTGTCACTTGTTGGTGTGGACTAAATGGATATGATGAATAGAGCAACAATATTAACTATAACTATGGTGGATAGTAAGATGTGGGTAATACATCAATTTAAAACAACAATGAAATTGTTGGTGGCAAGTTTATTAACAGTGATGTCTGTGAGTGTCTTTGCAGCAGACTTGCAAACATTTGGTTATTCATCCTTACCAGGGAATAAAGCTCAGTTAGTGTTGACGTTTTCAGAAACGATTGAAAGTCCAAATACATTCTCAATCGATGATCCTGCTCGTGTTGTTTTAGATTTTGCCAATGTAAGCAATAAATTAGACAGTAGAACAGAGCAAATAAATGTAGGTTCAACGAAAAGTGTTTCATTTATCGAGGCTGGTGAGCGGACTCGCATGGTTATCAATTTAGACCAAGCAGTGCCTTATACCATTGAGCAAGATGGTAATGTGTTTATGATTACAGTTGATGATGCTAGTCCACAAGTCGCTTCATCAATGTCTGCAAAGAATGAGATAACAGATATTGATTTCCGTCGTGGAGAAAATGGCGAAGCACGTTTAATGATTCATCTTGATGAGGATGCCGCGTCAGTTGATGTTCACCAAGAGCGCGATACAATTGTTGTTGATTTAATGGATGTGTCACTACCTGAAAGCCTACGTCTTCGCTTAGATGTGCTAGATTTTGGTACCAGCGTTCAGATGATTGACAGTGTGCAAAAAGGCAATAATGCTCAAGTCACATTATCAACAGAAGGAAAGTTTGAGCATCTAGTCTATCAATCAGAGAATATATTAGTTGTAGAAGTTAAAGCTGTTTCTGAAGCGACTCAAGCCGAAGCGCAAGAAGCAGGGCTTGGTTATCAGGGTGAACAGTTATCCCTTAACTTCCAGAATATTGAAGTACGAGCAGTATTACAGTTGCTAGCAGATTTTACTGGAATGAACTTAGTCACCAGTGATACAGTACAAGGAAACTTAACACTTAGGTTGAAAAATGTACCTTGGGATCAAGCCTTAGATATTATTTTGAAAACTAAAGGTTTGGCAATGCGCCAAAATGGTAATGTCATGTTGATTGCTCCAGCAACAGAGATTGCTGCACGAGAAAAACAAGAACTAGCTGCACAAAAACAATTGGTTGAACTTGAACCCCTCTATTCTGAAATTATAGAAGTTAATTTCGCCAAAGCGACAGAGTTAGCTGCGTTACTCGACAGTGGTGCAGAGGAAGATGATAGCGGAACAGGTGTGACAGGGTTTTTATCAGGTCGCGGTAGTGTTGCTGTTGATGTGCGAACCAATTCATTATTATTACGTGATACGGCGAATCAATTAGTACAAATTCGTAAATTAGTCGACAAGTTAGATATTCCTGTTCGTCAGGTCTTAATCGAATCACGAATTGTTATTGCGAATAATGACTTTACTAAAGAATTGGGTGTGCGTTTTGGCGCCTCGAAACTTAAAGATTCGAGCGGCGACTTTAGTGTAACCGGTGCAGCATCAGGTACATTGAATGGTACAACTCAGTTACTTAATGGTGAGACACTTGAGGCAGCAGATAGGTTAAATGTTGATTTACCTGTAGCGGATGCATCAGGTTCGATTGCCTTGGCTTTAGCAAAATTACCATTAGGTGCTATTCTAGAGCTAGAATTGTCAGCAATGCAACAAGAAGGTAAGGGTGAAATTATTTCCAGCCCACGTGTTATTACCTCGAACCAGAAAGCCGCTACAATTGAACAAGGTACGGAGATCCCGTATCAAGAAGCGAGTTCTAGTGGTGCAACGTCAGTGTCATTTAAAGAAGCAGTATTGAAATTAGAGGTGACTCCTCAGATCACTCCTGATGACCGTATTATAATGGACCTAGAAGTGAACAAGGATGAAGTGGGAACTATTTACCTAGGCGTACCAAGTATTGATACTCGAAGTGTAAAAACACAAGTATTAGTTGATAATGGTGAAACAGTGGTGTTAGGTGGTATTTACGAGCAAAGAAAAACGAATTCTTCTGAACGGGTTCCTTTCTTTGGTGATCTACCTTATGTTGGCTTTTTATTCAAAACAACTGCGAATGAAGATGTTAAACGTGAGTTACTCGTTTTTGTAACACCTAAAATAATTAAGGATAGTCTGAAGTTTTAATCGCTTCACCTACAGCTTAGCAGTAGAAGCCGGATTGCTTAGCCATCCGGCTTTTTTGTACTATAAATATGGAGAATTAATAATCAGTGGTTAGTGGTAATATCTTTTTAGTCGGTCCAATGGGGGCTGGAAAATCAACAGTAGGCCGACAACTGGCCAAAGCTTTGGGTCGTGATTTTTTTGACAGCGATAAGGAAATCGAAAAGCGCACAGGAGTCTCTATTTCATGGATTTTTGAAATGGAAGGTGAGGAGGGCTTCCGTGCTCGCGAGAAAAAAGTAATTGATGATTTGAGTCAACTCAAAGATATTGTATTAGCTACAGGTGGAGGGGCTGTCCTGTCTGAGGATACACGTCGGGCACTACGATCTCGTGGAAATGTGGTTTATTTATCCGCTTCTGTTGAACAGTTACTAAGGCGGACAGCAAAAGATAAAACAAGGCCATTATTGCAGACAGATGATCCTAAGCAGCAGATAGCCGACCTATTGAAAGCAAGAGAGACCTTATACCAGAATGTGGCAGATATTGAGCTACGAACAGGTGAGCAATCAATTCAATACGCGGTGTCAGAATTGATTAAACAATTAGCAGAAGTAGGACAGTAGAGTGACGGTTAAAACCTTAGAGGTATCATTAGAAGATCGAAGTTATCCTATTTATATTGGTGAAGGTTTATTGACTCAGGCAGAATTACTAAAAAAACATATTAGTGGTTCCGAAGTGTTGATAGTGAGTAACACTACAATTGCACCACTGTATTTACAACAGGTTTTAGACTCCTTAAGTGATTATCGTTGTGAATCAGTGATTTTACCTGATGGCGAAGAATTTAAGACTTTAGAAGTGTTGAATCAGGTTTTTGATGCCTTATTATCTTTTCGATTTTCACGTAAAGTGACATTGATAGCGTTAGGTGGCGGAGTGGTTGGCGATATGACAGGTTTTGCTGCTTCCTGTTATCAACGTGGCGTGCCTTTCATTCAAATACCTACGACATTATTATCTCAAGTCGACTCATCAGTTGGCGGAAAAACAGCGGTTAACCATGCCTTGGGTAAAAACATGATTGGTGCTTTTTACCAGCCCGAATGTGTAATTGCCGATACCTCAACATTAAACACCTTGGAAGACACACAGTTGTCATCTGGCCTAGCTGAAGTGATTAAATATGGCTTAATTAATGACCCTGAGTTTTTTGATTGGTTAGAAGTGAATATGACTGCTCTGCGTGAACGTGAGCCAGCAAGTTTAGCAGAGGCTATTGAACGATCATGTCATGATAAAGCTGATTTAGTTGCTAAAGATGAACTTGAACAAGGTGTCAGAGCACTGCTGAATTTAGGCCATACATTTGGTCATGCGATTGAAACAGGAATGGGCTACGGAAACTTCTTACATGGAGAAGGTGTGTCTGTCGGCATGGTAATGGCTGCTGACTTATCTTATCGCATGGGTTGGATTGAACGTAGTGATGTAGTACGAATTAAAGCTATATTATGTGCTGCAGGTTTACCTGTAGAAGTGCCAGAAGGCATGTCAGCTGAACGATTCATGTCACTGATGTCTGTTGATAAAAAAGTTCAAGAGGGCCATATTCGTTTGGTCTTATTGAAGGGCATAGGTAAGGCTATTATTAGTGATGACTATTCAGCAGAAAAACTCGCGGAGACATTAGCTGCTTTTCAGCAGTGATGTTGTAAATAGTGAGCGGTAATCTAGCAAATTCTTCAGCAGAACCCAGCTATATTTCACGCTTAGCATTAAGTGCTACCCCCTTTAGTGCTTTGGCTGACCCCCAATTATTTTTTGGCGGTGAGCATATTGAACAACGACTTAACTTACTATTACATTTACTTCGATCTAGCGATAAAGTCGGTGTTGTCTTTGCTGAACAAGGCATAGGAAAAAGTAGTGTTTTATCGCAATTACAGCAGCGGGCAGCAGATGATCTACGGCTCTGTAGAATTGATGCTGACTCTTCGTTAATACACTCTAAACTCATCACTCAGTGTATGCAGTCATTTGGTGCTGATATTCATGATATGGCTGAACCAGAGAGTGTACTAAAAAATAGATTGTTACGATTGCGCCAGCTGAATATTAAATCAGTATTGATGATTGATAATATAGAGGAATTGTCTGCGGAAGCTTTGGCTAAGGTTATCGACCTTTTGTCTTGGCAAGATGAAGATGGCTTTTTATTACAAGCTATTTTTTCTGCAGATAAAGTCATGGCTGAGCTAGGTAACCTTCATGGTCGGCTACAGCGTGTTGATTTACCCGCTTTAACGGAAGAGGAGCTACCTCTTTATCTAAGTCATCGCTTATCGGCTGTGGGTTATAAAGGTGAACTTCCTTTTAGTTCTAAAGATCTTAAACAGTTTTACCGACACTCTTCAGGAAATCCGGCCCATATTAATCAACTCGCTCATCAACAACTTTTAGGTCTTTCTTCTCGAACTAAACTCAGTCCTATTAACCTTAAAATAGGCTCGCTATTGTCATGGTTTAAATGGCTGGCTGTGGCGTTATTACTGCTGTCATTAGTGTTGCTTCTTATTTTCCAAGATGGGGTTAATTCTTTCTTTGCGACTAGTCCATCAGAAAGTAATATCGAAATTGTACTTCCACAAGAACAAGAAGCACCACTTGCTACCATTATTGTCGGTGATGAAAAGATTGTGAGTTCAGAGCAAGCAGAGCGAGATGAACTGACCTTATTGCTGACAGAATTATCAGTAGAAGAGCCGAGGCAAAGTAGCGATACTGCTGAAATGGAACACAGTGCTGACTTAACCCGTGACAAGCCGCTGAGTCCAGTCGTGGAGCAAGCAGTAGATATAATAGAACCTTCCATTCACCACCATGAGTGGCTCAAACAACAAGATGGAACGAATTACACTTTCCAGTTAATGGGCTCTTGGCAGCATGATGAAGTTGTTGAGTTTGTTGAGCAGTATGCCTTAACTGGTGATGTGGCTGAGTTTGAAAGCATACGAAATGGCCGAATTTGGTATGCTTTAGTGTATGGCGTATACAGTAATAAACAACAAGCACTTAATGATAGTAAACAGTGGCCTGCCCCGTTGAATACTTTACCTTCATGGCTACGTCGATTTGATAGTGTGCAAAAACAAATTAAAGATAGGCCACAAGCTCAGTAAATAACTCCTCAGCAGATGTTGTGTGACTGGCAAATACGGCACGCATTACCGTTTTTCCATTAATCTTTGCTGTTGAAAAGGAAGTACTTTGAGCTAACTCAGCACAATCGGAAGCTGGATTAAAGCAAACTATGCCTGTTTCGGAGTGCCAGACCTGCCAATTTGTATTTTTTGCTAACATGAGAGCAAAGTGTTTCGCTTGTTCTAAGCGATATCGTAACCTATCCAATAATCCTTGTTTATCCAGCTGCAAACTACACCAAAGAGGTAGAAATAACTCGCCTCCATATGAACCTGCCAAGGTCTTCCTCGGGCTTGAAGTTAAATAATCAAGACCTGAGATGGGGTCTAATGGCTCTTGGTATAATAAAAGACTACACGGTTTGGGCTGGCCTAAGGCTTTATGAGGGTCAAAGCAGACGGAATCTGCTCCCTTTATATTGAGCTGTAGCTCAGAGTGATTAAGCAATTGTATTGCTCCGCCCCAAGCTGCATCAATATGGCACCAGCACCCAACACGCTGAGCAATTTCTATACAGGCATAGAGATCATCGATAGCACCACAGGATGATGTACCTGCCGTGGCAACAATCGCTACAGGCGAAGTATGCTGACACGCTTTTTCCAGTGCATCAATTTGTATTTTCCCCTGATCGTCACTTGGAATCGCTTGGAATTGCAGGCCTAATATTTGGCATGCTTTAGCGATAGAGTAGTGTGAAGCCTCAGAGCCATAGACAATATTAGAGTGATTCTGTTGTCGATCACGTGCTTGCCACAGTGCTTCTAAATTGGCATAGCTACTACCATGAGTAAAATGACCATGATGTTGATGAAACAAAGGACAAAACCAATTAATGAGTTGGGATTCAATAGCTGATAAGTGCGGGTATAGCTCAGCAGAGAGCAGGTTACCATTATGGAGTCCGGCCAGAAGCTGTCCTAATAAGGCTGTTGGTTCAACAGCTGGGGTCATATGTGCTGCCCAAGTAGACTGTCGGTGTTGATTACCTTCATCCAGTAATGCTTGGAAAAGCGCTTGGGCACGACTTTCATCTTCGGGTATTAGGGCAGAAAAAGGGTTTCCCAGTGACTGAATGAGTGCCGCAAGCTGGTTCATGACAGTGATAAGCTGATGGTGTTATGAATAGAGTGTCTACTATCAGAAAATGCTTGGTGTTGTTGATAGTGAATTATTTGTGTTGCGATGGGATGCTGAGAATATAGATTGGCAAAACCAGAGTCAATCACTCCGCCTAAACTAAGCTGAGCGATAGAGTGAGAGTGGGTCATCACTCTTTTTATAAGTGTTAAGCGCTGAGCATTGAGTTTATTGGCCAACCATAGAGCTAGGCTATCAGAGCTTATATCCCATGAATGTGCAATAGTCTGTTCAGCGAGCAGTGAGTCATCTGGTAGCCAAACTGATAAGGGCGGCAAGCTGGGGCTGTGGTCGTGGAAGGTCTGGCAGTGAGCTTCTAAAGCCTGGATTAATAGGCCAAATTGTTTCATCGCCATGATCGCCATGTGGTGAGCTGTTTTATCGTCAAATTTATGCTTAGATTGAGCCGTACGGACTTGATCTGCAAAAGGGCCTCCACCTGGTACTATAATAATAGTGTGCTGCTCTGAGAGCTTTTTAAGCGCTTTCAGCCACAATATTAATTCGGCGGTATTGTAGAGACTGCCACCTAACTTTATAAGCAGTGGTTGTGATGCCGAGTGATTACTCATTTGGCTCATTTGGGTTAGATGGCGTGTTACGAAGTTGCTCAACTAAACTTAGCATCGCTGCAGCCTTATCATGAACTTCTTGGTATTCGGCATCGGCATTTGAATCGGCAACAATCCCCCCACCAGCCCAGAAACGGAGCTTATTATTGCTATACACTAAGGTACGAATAGTAATGTTACTGTCCATTTTTCCATCAAAGCCAATATAGGCAATGCTGCCACAATAAAGTCCTCGGCGATGGGGCTCAAGCTCTTCTATAATTTCCATGGCCCGTAACTTAGGTGCACCAGTAATTGATCCACCGGGGAAACAGGCACGTAATAATGAGGCAGCTGTTTGTGTGTGGGTCAATGTTGCTGTAATCGTACTCACTAAGTGATGTACGGTTGCGAAAGACTCAAGCTCGAAAGGTTTAGGTACTTTAATTGAACCCGGAATCGAGACCTTGCCTAAATCATTACGTAGTAAATCAACAATCATTAGATTCTCTGCTCGATCTTTGACACTATTTTGCAACTCATCTGCTAACAGTTTATCTCGTTGAGGATTACTGATATCTCGTGGGCGCGTGCCTTTAATTGGTTTAGTTTCAACATGCTGATTTTCAACTTTTAACAAGCGCTCGGGCGATGAACTTAGTACGGTGACATAAGGTGTTGAAAAATAGGCAGAGAAGGGCGCGGGATTTTGTTTTCGCAGCAGCTTATAGGCAGGCCAAGGATCACCTTGGGCATCGACCTCAAAGCGTTTAGTTAAATTGACTTGGTAGCAATCACCTTCACGAATATAGTACTGTATTTTGTCAAAAGCAGTTTGGTATTCTGGTCGTTCAAGATTGCTTCTCAGTTCACCACTGACCGTAAAAGATGAACTTTGTTGGTGCGGAGAAAGAGTGCTAAATTCGGTGACGAGAGCATCCCATTGCAATTGAATATCATCACTCAAACCATAACTTGCTAACCAGCAACGTTGCAGCTGATGATCAGTAACAATTGCCCAGTCATAGATCCCGAGCACCATATCAGGGATATTTTCTGCATCAAGACTGAGTGAAGGAATGCTTTCAATCCGTCGGCCAAGATCATAGGAAAAATAACCTAATGCGCCACCACAAAAAGGCAGATCAGACTCAATTGTTGTTTGGAAATTGGCCAAAATAGATTCAAGCAATATAAAGGGGTCATCACTTGATAATTCAGCCTCACCATTTTTGCGAGAGATAAGCGTATTTTCGCTGGTAGTGGCGAGAGTGATAAAGGGATCAGCGGTTAGAATATCGTAGCGACTATCGCTATGTACTGTTTGACTACTATCTAGCAAAATAGGCCATTCTTTATCTTGCAGCGCATCAAAGTAGATCGTGCTATCAGCATGATAAGGAAGTTCAGTACACAATGGGGGGAGGGTGATTTGGCTCATACAGAGTATTTTACGTTAACTTTTGCTGTGCTAGAAGGGCAACTGCTACGGCAGGAGCATGATCAGCTGTTTTAGCATCATTAGAGGAAATAATTTCAGCAAAGTCTTGATAGGGAAGATCGAGTCGTTGAGCACACATTTTGACTATGAATCGGCCTACACCGGCACCAATAAGAGGTGAATTGAGTGATGTTTCAGCTTGTGAGGATAAAACCTGTAAAACAGCCAGAGTAATGAGGTGAACTTGTTGCTCTGCAAACCAGCGAGCGAGCTGTTGCCATTGTTCAGTACTGGCCTGATTACTATCCGTACCTAATAGACGAGCAATGCGACTACGACAGTAAGCTGCCTGCCAAGCTTGTCCATCAGCACTGCTATCTTGGATCGAGTTTGGATCAAGCTTTCCTAGTAGAGTCCAGCAATCTCCGGTAGTGGCAAAGAGTTCAGCGGCAAGACCGGTTAGTGCTCCATTAAAGGGGGCATATTGTCCCAGCGAAATAAGGGGCGTTCTAATGGCTCCGGTATAGAGGAGTTCACGATGTGTTTGTCGCTGAAAATCATCGAAGCCCTGTGGTTTAGCTTGTCCGTGTGAAAACGGAATAATGTCACATGTTGTACTGCCAATGTCTACAAACAGCCCATTGGCAACATATTGAGCTACTAATGTTGCACTGGCCTGCCAGTTACGAGAGGCAACCTGTTGCCACTGTTGTTGCGCTTGGGATGGTGTTAACCAACCTGCTTCAGCAGCATAAACGTGTATTTTGTCACGATTAATATACTGGCTAAGACAGAGTAGAATACCGTTCACACCAGCTTGCCTATCAGGGAAAATATCAACTAATTCCCCTGTCATCGTAATTGCTGCAATATCATCACGGTTATTAAGTTGCTGGAAAACAGCTTCAATGGCCTGCTCTAGGTGCTCAATTCCTAGCCAAAGAGGGCAAGCAACTTGAATAATATTGATTAATTCCCCCTTAGAATTGCAGCGAGCCACTTTTATATGTGCACCACCAATATCCCAGCCGCTAATATTATGAGAAGAATGTTGAGTCATACGGACACCTTGATAGCATTACGGCGAAAAGAAGAACTGACAGTAGAAGAGTCTATATCGATCACCTTGAGTAATAATTGAGCAGGATTAGTTTCTAATGACTGATGTAAGCCAATATACGAGGTTGTTAGGCGAGGATTAATATCAACAATAGTGGCTTCACCCTTATTGTCATCATCCAAGATAAGATCTATGCCAACAAAGCCCCATAGGCCGCGAATTTCTTGCCGTAGACTGTCTGCAATACGGTGTGCTTGCGAGAAAGAAAACTGTGCTTCTGTGACCCCATTCACGGTACAGCCTTTAAAATGGATTAAGCCGTTATCATGCAGAATATGCTGCTCATTAATAGATAAGATAATGGAATCAGTTTCAGAGTATAAAATGGATAAGCTAATTGCTTTGCCCTGAGTATACGGCTGAATAAGAGAGTGCGATAGATTAGCTGGGTGCTCAGTTAGCCAGTCAGATACACTTTTTTTATCAGCAAAAAATAAGGTATCAATACAGCCTGCACCATCGCGAGGTTTGATGATGTAAGCTGGTGATGAAAATGGATTTTCTAACCAATTACTTGCCAGAAGGGTTGGAATTGTTTCAATATTAGCATCCCGAAGTATTTGATAGCATCTATATTTATCACTACATAAGCGTGTTGTTTCGGGCTGGCAACCTAAGAGTATCTTACCTTTTGTTAGGGCTTCTTCTTGGATCGTAGTGAGAAGCTGGTCTGTTTCTGGAGCTATGGGTAAAATGAAATCAGCAGCCTCAACAGCATTACGATACAGTTGTTGGAAATCGCCTTGATTATTGATGCGTTGGCAGCTAATTTTATCGTGATTATTGAGTTCAGGAAGACGTGCATCACGTAAAATAATGAGCTCAATAGAGTGTAATTGCAGGAAGTCATCAATGATTGCCTGCAACATATCATTACCTTCACGTGCCAGACTGGGAGGTAATGGCTCATCAATCAGTGCACCACTAGTGATATGTTCGTAAACAAATAATTTCATAGATGAGTTAAAGAGATGTCGGAGGAGTAGGGTGGAAATTATACCTGTCATTGACGTAATGAGGGGAAAGGTTGTGCATGCCCAAGGAGGGCTGCGAGAACAGTATCCTGATTTACAGTCATTATTAACCGCAAGTACACAGCCCCTTCAGGTTGTGCGAGACCTCATTACTTTTGCTTCATTTCCTCGAATATATATTGCGGACTTAGATGCAATTGAATCAGGGCAGTTTAATTTTCCACTGTATAGAGAGCTCTCGCAGAAATTTCCTAACTGTAGCTTTTGGATCGATGCGGGAGTTAGAACAAGAGATGATTGCTTGGGCTTTGCCCCTTATCCCAATATTGTTCCTATCATTGGTAGTGAAACATTTGCTGATGCACATTGTTTAGCTGATGCAGATTTCCGACAAAGCTGTATTTTATCTTTAGATTTTAAACAAGGACTCTTTCTTGGCGATGAGATCTTATTATCTCAGCCTGGAAACTGGCCTAACTATATTATTGCGATGAATTTAGATCGTATTTCTTCACAACAAGGTCCAGACTTGACTCTACTCGCAGAACTAAGCTCACAGTCTAATAGTCAGATTGTGGCGGCAGGCGGAGTGAGGGATGGGAATGACTTAATGCAATTAAAACAGCTAGGGATTGAACAAGTTTTAGTGGCAAGTGCATTACATGACGGTCGAATTGATAAGCAGTTTTTACAACAGCTTAAATAAAAATGCCGCTCCCCCTTGCGAGAGAACGGCATCTTAATGCTTTGTTTGAACTAAAGCTTAGCTAGCTGCAAAAGGATGCGCGCTATCTTTGTATTGTGCTACAACGTCAGCTGCTTTTGGCTCACGAGCAACAGCACGTTGGATTGATTCTTTAGTTGCACGGTAGTTCCAGTCTTGGATCTTCTGGTCACTATCAGCAGTTGGAGAGATGAATACACCAACACAGATGAAGCAATCATCAGCTTCAGCCATTGGGATTGTTCCATCTTCAACACATTCAGCAACAGCGATAGCTACGCCACGTTGTGCTGGACCAAACATTTGAACTGCTTGCTTCATGTTTTTGATAGTAACTTTGTTGAACATTACTGTCGCTGGTTTAACCATTAAGTTAGGAGCAACAACGGCTAATAAGCCATTAACGCCTGCTTTTTGGTCTGTTAAAGTGCGGCAAAACGCATCTTCAGCAGCTGAACCACGTGGGCCCATAATTAAGTCGATGTGAGCAACGTTGTTTAAATCACCATCTTCAAGTACTAAAGATTCACCTACAAGTACACGGTCGATAACTGTCATGTTATTTTTTTCCTGTTCCAAAAATTTATAAAAAAGCCCTTTTATACACCCCTCAAGAGTTTCTCTAGAGGTGTTCATACGTGATTCAAGGAACGTATGTCCTGCTCAATCTAAGTAAAATTAACTTTACTTAGATTGAAATTCTTTTTAAGTGAATGCACGTTGAAATGCTCGTAACAATAACGTTGTTGCGGTCAAATCAGCCGTTGTTCCCGGATTAATTGCATTCTTCTTTAATTCTTTATCCCATGACTCAAGTTCAGATGAGAAAGCGCTTAAGGGTTTGTTTTTACTTGTTTTGTTTACAAACTCTAGAGCTTTATTTGACACTCTTTCTGCTGTTTCTTTGCCTTGTTTACGATGAATCAAGGTGTCTGGCGTATTAGTTAATAGGTAAAGATACGCTAAAGTTGTAGCCCATTCAACACTTTCCCCACAATTAATTGCTAATGTCAAATTAGAAAGGCCTGTTTGGAAAACATCAACGTAATTATTAATATATTGCGCAGCAATAGAATCACGATGTTTTGCTGAATCCATTGCTTGTAATAGGGTCACAGTTGGACGGTCATGAATATCTTGATTGTCAACACTTCCTAGACCGCCAGCATTGGCTAAACGAATAGCTTGATATGCTTGTTGCGCATCTTCAAGGCTTAGGTTTTTTAGAACTGAATCTAGTGTTTCAGTTAATTGATCAAAGTGACTACATTGTTCAATTGCAACACAGAGAGGGGCAAAAAGTAACACTATACCCAAATTCGTATTACAGTTAACAACGGACTGTGTTGCCTCAATTGCGCGGAGAATTCGTTGACCTACGGGGGCTTGTTTCGTTGTTAGTGCGGGAGCGATAGCATGAGCACTTTTAATAAAGTCTTCAACTTCCATATTATGGCCATCGCTTAAGGCGTTGACATTACCAGGTTTTGGGGCGAGAACTTCTTGTTCGCAGGCCCAAATAATGCAGTCTTGGATTACTTCAGTACTAAGCATGATCAATCTGTGCCACGCTGTCAGAGGCGTATTTTATTCTATTAGAAAGTGCTTGAGCTAACGCATCGGCTACATTAATACCGGTGGCTTGAAATAAACCTTTCCACGCGGGCACGCTGTTCACTTCTAAAACAGTATAACTTCCATCATGTTGGCGAATTAAATCGACCCCGGCATAATCTGCTTGCACAGCTTGGGTTGCTTTAATGGCAAGTTGCTCCATTTCTGCGGTGATAGTTGTTGAAAAACAGTCTGCACCTTGGGCAAAATTAGTGATCCAGTGTTGAGATCGGCGTGACATGGCCGCACACACCTGATTATCAATGACCATTAACCGCCAATCTTGCCAGTGTTCTGGTTGGTAGGGCTCGATATATTCCTGCATATAAAAGGCATCACCGACAACCTGCAAAGAATCAAATTGCTCTAGAGTATTAATTTTCTCAATACCTTTTCCCATACAGCCAAAAAGAGGTTTAATGACGAGGGAGTGATTTTTGAGTTGAGACTGTGCTATTGCTCGGGCAATAGTTCTACTTTCACATGCCCATGTTTTAGGTGTTGCTAAATCAGCAAGGTGTAATCGTAGCGATGTTCGTGCTTTATCGACAGTATGTTCAATTGCGGTCGCAGGATTAAATACGGGCACATTAAGTTCGGCTAAGGTATGGAGTACATCCATTCTTAAGGTGATTTGTTCAAGGCTACCGGGAGCAATACCTCGAACCATCGCTGCATCGGGAAGCCTGTCTTCAAAGCCGGGAATACGGATCCCATTTTCTTGGTCAAGATCAATGGCACAATCAGCTAAATCGCAGAGTACAGCAGAGATATTATAATGACTTAAAGCACTGACTAACTGTTCACTATGCCAGCCATGAGTATCATTGAATATTACAATTTTAGGGGAAGACATGTGGTTGTTTAAACCACTGACAGAGCAGAATTCTACTCCGTCAGTGACTATAATTTATAATCCAAATGAAGTGGTTAATAGCTCAGGGTTTAATTCACCAGCAGTAAAGCTTTTACCTGTATTCGCATTGGTCACAATGACTTTAGCAGGGCTGAATAACATCGGGTCAACTTTAAAGAAGTCGAAGTCATAAGATTTGAATATTTCACCAAATGGACGGCCATAATCTGAAGAGGTATTACTTGGTAATTTCTCGGCTAGATCTTGTGCTTCATCATCTGTTGCATTGACAAATAAATGTACCATACCACCAAAAAGAATAGCATCATTGGTACGGCCCATACCGGTCATAAAATCTCCACCAGGAGGTGCTACAGGTGTTGTTCCAAAACCATCGATAATTTTATCCATAGGGAAATGCAAGGTATGTGCTTTATGCATCGCGACTTCAAGTACACGGATAGCAATCTGCATCACGCCTGCTAGGCTAGATGTCGGGGTTAAAATGAAGGTTAACTCTTCGGCTTTAATTCCACAGTTCTTAGCGACTTTTTCAGCTACTTCAATAGGTGGAAATGAATCGACTTCTAAGACGATACATGTTTTATCTGCTTCATCTTTATAAGCAAATTCTTTTAATACTTCTTCACGGCCAGCTAAGGCACGACCAGGGCCTGAACCTAAGGCAAAGAATTTTTCATGCGATAAACTCCAGCCAGCATATTGGCTGCCTAAACAACTTAAAACGGGTGTTTTTGCATGGACATTGACAGACCAAGGCCAATTATCAAAACCACTATTAGTGCCTAAGGTGACGGTGCCTAAACCACCCATGCATATTTCACCAATAAGACGACCGGCTTCTAAACCACCGACACAATTAATACCGGCATCAATAATACGGGTGCCATTACTAAGTGTACTGACTTCAAGTTGTAATGCTTGCGCATCAGCTACTAGGTTTTCAACTAAAGGTTGGCATGTAGCATTTACGCTAGTCCAATTGGCTGAGAGTGAGTCGCTCATGAAATTTCCTGTGCGGTTAAGAGTGCAAAAACGATAAGTATATACTGAAAGTATAAGGAAAGGGATGGTTACTCAGGCTTAAATATTGCGATAAGCTTGTCGATAGTCACAATTCTTTCTTGTCGCATTGCTTGAGCAATAGCTGGCCCTTGTAATCCTTGCTCAACAAATGGTTTAGCCGTGATAGATTGCGCTGCTTTAAAACACTGTCTAAAGGCTTCGATTTGAGGTGGAATAGTATTTTCAAATCCTAGTCGACCACGGTAATCAGCTTCACCTGCTAATAAAAAATGTTCGAAGCGTTCGGGTTTACGGAAGGCATCTAGGCCATCCATCACTTTTAAAATGGTGCTTGATTTCATTTCAAACAGACGATGAATATGTGTGTGGTATTGCGCGACTTTTACTGCGAGGGAACTAATATCTTTCGGTACTCGAAAGCGTTGGCACAGAGATTCAGTGAGCGTGATGCTTCTAGCTTCATGACCATTATGTTGAGGAAGTGTCTCAGCAGGTGTTGTTCCTTTCCCGAGGTCATGACAAAGAGCTGCAAAACGAACGGCTATTTCATCACTGAGTTGTGCTGCTTGATCCAATACCATCATGACATGCAATCCAGTATCGATTTCAGGATGCCATTTTTCAACTTGTGGCACACCAAATAATTGATCAATCTCAGGAAAGAGTACTTGTAGTGCAGTGGTTTCACGTAAAGCCATGAAAAATAATGAGGGTTTAGGGCTTGCCAATGCTTTTTCAAGTTCTTGCCAAACTCGTTCAGCGACAAGGTGCTCTAACTCCTTGTTCTCTACCATTTGCTTAATAAGTTGTGAGGTTTCATCGGCGATGGTGAAATTAAAACGTGCAGCAAAGCGTGCTATGCGTAAGACACGGACAGGATCTTCAGTGAATGCGGGAGAAACATGGCGCAGGATTTTGTCTTTTATATCCTGTTGACCATGATAGGGATCTATTAAATTCCCCTGTTTATCTTGAGCAATAGCGTTAATTGTCAGATCGCGGCGGATTAGATCTTGCTCTAAGCTAACATCGGGCGCAGCGTGAACAATAAAACCTTTATAACCGGGAGCAGATTTTCGCTCTGTTCGGGCAAGCGCATATTCTTCATGGGTTTTGGGATGTAAAAAGACGGGAAAATCCTTACCCACAGCTTGATAGCCAAGGGAAAGCATGTTTTCGACAGTGCTACCAACGACAAGCCAATCTCTGTCCTTGATAGGCAGGCCAAGTAATTGATCACGGACGGAGCCGCCCACTAAATATGTTTCCATGATGATTAGTTTACGGTTTTTTTGCTTGTACCGCAGGCATTCTATCTGCAAGCGGTTTAATTTTTTGTTTACGTTGGTAATCAAAAATAGCGGCATAACTTAAAACACTGCGTGTGTAGCGGCGCGTCTCAGTGAAAGGGATATTTTCGATCCAGATATCTGCTGGCAGTGAATGAGCTGGTAACCAGCGGGCAACACGATGAGGGCCGGCATTATAAGAAGCTGTTGCTAGCACCGGATTATGTTGGTTTTTATCAAACATACGGCGTAAATAGGCACTGCCTAATTGAATATTACGACTAGGATCAAGTAGTTCTGATTGCCGTTTTAATGGTTTATTGATTTGGCGGGCAATGAGTTTAGCGGTGCTAGGCATGAGTTGCATTAAGCCTGTTGCTCCCACATGAGAGCGAGCGTGTGGATTAAAAGCACTTTCTTGGCGGGCAAGACCAAACAGCCAAGATGGGTTGAGTCCATTTTTTTTGCCAGCTTTGAGAATGGCGGTATCAAAAATGATTGGAAAACGTAAATTTAAGGCATCCCAATATTGTGCTTTCCCTAAGAGGGCAATGGTTTGATTATGCCAGCCCCAACGGTGAGTTAACGTTGCCAGTAATTGTAACTCTCTCGCGGTCATACTCTGGGTTAGAGCATAAGCCTGACGGCGAGATTCGATATCCATTTTCTGGGCATAGAATTCCTGTAAGCGAGCGACTGCTGGAGTGTGTTGCAATAATGATAATTCTGTCGACTCAAAAGTAATGGGGTTATGATTCATTTGATAAGGTTGATTAAGTTTATCAGCGGCTAAAAAACCATAATAATCCCGTTTATCAATTAAGCCTTGGTAGGTTGTAACTGCTTGCTGTTTTTGACCTAACTGTTCTAGGCTCCGTGCCAGCCAATATTGCCAGCGGGGAGACTGTTGCAGCTCCGGCGCAAGACTTAAAATAGCCTTATGGGCTGCTGGCCAATCTTGTTGCCATAGTGCTGCTCTAGCACGCCAAGGTTCATTGGGTATATTGGCAAAAAATTCAAGGGTGCGATCTTCTCTATTTAGAGCTGCACGATTAGCAATGGATGCTTGAATTTGCAAAGACTCTTTTTGACTAAAATTATAAGCAGCTTCGATCCGTTGCCATACCGCAAACGCCTGATCAGTTGATTTTCGAGCAAGGCGTTTAATCGCATATTGAATAATTTGTCGGCTATGATCTGTATCTTCAGCTAGAAATGAGTGCGATGCTGAGGGCAGTTTTTTGAGTAATGCTCTAGGAGAACGATGAGCTTGTTGCCAGCTGGCAATTAATTGACCGGAATGACTAGGATGACTAAGCGACTTGGCAATATATTTCGCTAAGCTAAATTGTGAGGCTTGAAGGGCGAGCATTATTCGTTGCCAGCGGAGTTCATCGGTTAATAAGTTTTGAGATTGCCAGTATTTGAAGACAGGATCGCAAGCCTTATGCTGTGATTTTCCTACTAACCAAAGAGCAGGGGTTTCAGACAATGCTTGTTGTCTTTGGCCTGTTGCCATTAATGCTTGTAAACGTAAACATTGCCGAGAAGAGGAGCTTGTTTGTCGGTAATGAGTTAAATAAAGAGTCCATTTTTTGTCACGAGCAAGACGCTCTAACCATGCTGCACGTAAACGGTCAGCATAGAAAGTACCCTCTTGATTAGTTAGAAAGCTAATAATCGTACTGTCAGAAGTATGTTTTAGGCGGTGACGTAGATATAAATAGTCTAAATAGGCTTGGAGAGGGTAATTAGACAGTTGAGATTTAAGCGTGTTGAATCGAGTTATTTGGTTAGTCTTCAGAGCTTTCTGGGCGTGTTGGAAGAGCACTCGTTGTTGTGATAATGATGTGTTTGCATGAGCCATACTCACCAAGAGTAGACTGGAAATACTGAAAAGTAAGAGAATAAAACGAGTCATATTTAATAATCTAGATTGGACTTTCTTGTTGGCCCAGTGTCGCTTCAATCCTATCAAGATTCGGGATATAGGCAATTTTATTACCGACTTGAATTTGGAAGTGTAAAAACTCTGATTCTTCAGATTCTTTAGCCAGTGTAAGGGCGGACTCATTAAGGTGTATTAATTGAGGAATGCCATAGCATGGTAAACCATATACAGAAATATCTATTTCGGCATTAATGCCATGAAGAATACAGAGCTTATTCGCATCAAATGTATTTGCAGCGACATTTTTAACTAGGCTTTCAAGGTCAATAACTGGGAGCTGCCAATTTTGCCATTGGCACTGACCGAGCCAAAAAGACGGCTTATTCTCTTCTTGATTAAGCCGAGGCATAGGGACTACTTCAGCAATGGTTGAATTGGGCAATAATAAATAGTGCTCCTTTAATGGGATCAACATGCACGGAATAAAGTCAGTAGAGTTCTCAGCCATATCTTGTTCTCATTAATTTTTTTCATCTGGGTAACGTGTACCCAATAAGTTTTGCATGGTTTCAATAAGCTCCATCTCGTGATAAGGCTTTCCTAAGTAGCCGTTGACACCTGCTCGAAGAGCTCTATCACGATGTTTCTCGCCGGTACGAGAGGTGATCATAATAATTGGGAGCTGTTGGTATTCTTCAATATTTCGTACTAATGTTGCAAATTCAAAACCATCCATCCGAGGCATCTCAACATCCAGAAGGATAATGTCAGGAGTATGTTCATTTAGTTGAGCGACAGCATCAATACCATCTTTTGCCGTGATGACATCAAACCCTTGTCTTTTTAAGAATTTACCCGCGACTTTACGCATAGTGATCGAGTCATCGACAACCATTGCAATTGGCGTGCTATTGAGTTGATTATCAACGGCTTCAATTGATTCTATTTCGGTGTCAGTGGTGAGAACAGGTTCTTTAGAGCTTACCATGGCAGGGATATTAAGGATAAAGACGACTTGGCCATCACCTAATATCGTTGCACCATTAATGGAGTCGATATGGTTTAGTTGTTCGCCAACTGTTTTCAACACAATTTCTCGGTTGCTACTGACTTCATCAACTAATAAAGCAATTTGTAAGTCACCATATTTGAACAGTAATAGTGGGCATTGTGCCTTAGGATTGTCTGGCAGTATTAAGCTTTGACCCAATAAGTCAGCTAAAGATAAAAACTGATATGACTCACCATTGTAGTCATAAAAGGCGTTCTCTCCCTGCTCAACAAGAACTTGAAGTTCTGTGACTGTCGCCCGTGTGCCGGCATGAACAGTACTAAGAGGAATAGCAAAAACGTGTTCATTACTCTTGACCATTAAGGTTTGCATAATGGATAAGGTTAAAGGTAAACGAATTGAGAAGGTGGTACCTTGACCTTCCTGCGATCGAATTGACAGGCGTCCTTTTAGTGCTCTAATTTCATTGTTAACAACATCCATGCCGACACCACGACCGGAGATTTGCGACATATTGTCGGCAGTACTAAAGCCAGAGGTGAGAATTAATTGAATAATCTCATTATCAGTTGGCATATTGTCGAGACTGATCAAATTCTGAGCTAAGGCTTTTTGGCGTACTTTTTCGGTATTAATGCCCTGACCATCATCACTAAGGGAGATGAGTAATTCAGAACCCTCACGAGAAATAGATAAGTGTAATTGGCCCACGTCATTTTTATGAGATTGTTCACGTTGTTCTTTTGACTCAATGCCATGTGCAATGGCATTTCTGAGTAAGTGTTCGATTGGAGCCACAATGCGATCGATAATTGTTCTATCAAGTTCGCGCTCTGCACCTGTTACAGTGAGGACGGCTTGTTTGCCTAATTCACTATTAACTTGACGTACCAAGCGTTCAAAACGAGGAACAAGTCCAGTGAAGGGTAATAGTCTTGTGTCCATTAAGCCTTGTTCTAAATCAGCGCTTAGGCGAGATTGCTGTAACAAAATGGCATCTGAATCATGGACTATATTGTCAATTGACTGGGTGATTTCATGCATATCACTGACACTTTCAGTCAGGCTTCGAGATAACTGCTGGATCATGGAGAAACGATCTAGCTCTAAAGGATCAAAGTCAGAACTCTTACTTTGGGCTTCATCTTCGTAGCGAAATAAGATCTGTGTTTCTGTTTCTATTTCTAAATTACGTAATTGGTGTTGAAGGCGACTAACGGTTGCTTCCATTTCAGTTAATTGATGCAAGATAGCAGCATTTTGTTGGCCCACTCGATCACGAGAGATATTCACTTCACCCGTAAAGTTGGTGAGGAAATCGAGCAAATCAGCTCGAATTCTAATTTGTTCTCCTGCTTGGGAGCTTTTAGCTGTTGGTTTGGCCGGGCTGTTTTGAGCAGGCATAGACACGGAAGGCTGTTCTGCTTGTATTTCTTTATTCTCATCAAGCGGCTGAGGTTCTTGATTTATTAACTGGGTGATATCGGCTAATAAATCATGCGCTATAGCAAGCGGCTCTCTTTTCATCAATTGTTCTTGCATCAGTGCTAAATGATCTTGCGACTGCTGTAAGAGTGAAAAGAACTGTGTATTTGGAGCGTGTGTTTTCTCGGCCACTAAAGAGGCGAGTGATTCTGTTTGGTGAGTGAGTTCTGCAATCGGTGTAAGCTCAGTTAAACGGGCACCGCCTTTAATGGTGTGTAGCACGCGTAACAATTGCATCTCAGCACTAGCATCATGGTGATTGTGTTGCCATTTCTTGATGGCCTCGTCACTAGACTCAAGTAATTCAGCTAGCTCTTCAGTGAAGGCTTCAAGTATTTCTGAATCTTCGATAGGAATAGGGAAGAACTCAGCCTGTAAAGACGATGGAGTATTTTCTGCTTGCTGACGATCTGTATTCGCAGTTAATTGTTGATTAACAGCTTGTTGGAAGTCATCGATATTAGAGGCTGGTTTATTCTGCAGTAAATCTTCAATTTGTTGATTAATATGCTCGTAGCCTTGAGCGAGTAGGCTAATAATAGCAATGTCTTTTTGATCAGGATGTTGTGTTAAACGATCGAGTAAGTCATAGAGTTCAGACAATATAGCTAAGTCAGAGATACGAGCACTTTCAGCTAGTTGGCCCAGGCAACGATGAATGTTTATTTGGTGTTCTGAATTGCTTGGCTGTAATTGTAACTGAGTCAGCAGTTCACTATATTGTTGGAGTAACTCATCTGTTTCTTCAAGGTAGACGATAAGAAACTCAGGATCCATCCGTTTCTCTTCGGGAGCTTCAGGCTGACTAGCAATGCTAGTTGTCATCTCCACCAGCATCTCTAACAAAGGCAGTACATTAAACTCACCCGTTTGACTGGCCATGTTCTCCACAAACTGGTCGAGCTGATCTATGACTGTTGATAATGAAGATAAGTCGTCACTATCAAGTTCATGATTGGTTTCAAATAACTGTTTTAAGGTACCGTCAAGTTGAGTTGCAACAGTAGCAACAGGCATGACCTGAGCTATATTGGCACAACCTTTAAGGGAGTGAGCCGAACGGAGCAGGATCTTATTGATTATAAATGGCGGTGTGAGCTGACTGATAGCTTGTTTAAAAGTAGCAATATGTTGAAGTGCTTCAGCTTTAAATATTTGCTGTAACTCTTCTTCATCTGAGAGGATGCTCTCTGTCTCTGTCTCTGTCTCTGTCTCTGTCTCTGTCTCTGTCTCGACACTTTTAACAGTTAATAAGAGCTCAGTGGCAAGAGCAATAATCGCAGTACTGTGTTCTGTTTCAGATAAATTCTTTTCAGCAAAGCGGGCAACAAGTTGTGTCAGTACTGTTTGACTCTCCAGTAATAAATTTTCAACATCAGTAGGGTAAGGGGCATCCTGTTGAAGGAGTTCATTAAGTAGTTGCTCGACAGCCCATGACAATTCACCTATCACTTGAGCCTTAGCCATTCGGCCACTGCCCTTGAGAGTATGAAAATGACGGCGTAGAGTGGTCAAGCTTGTATCGTTTTTTTCTTGGATCCAGCTTGGAATTAAACTTTCAAATTCTTCTAGAATTTCATCGGCTTCTTCGATAAATATCTCAGCTATTTCAGCATCTAATTCTTCATCTTCACTTAGCGCAGTACTAGCAGGCTCTTGAAGAGGAGCTGCTGATGGTGTGTCATCTTGTTGCTCTGGAGAAAGTGCTAATGGTGTTTGATCTTGTTGCTCTGCTTGAGCATGAAGATAACGTTCAACACCTGTTTCAGCGAGAGCAGTTGGTGCAGGCTCTAGAGAAAGCTCTACCGGAGTGTCTTCATCTTGTAGTGCTGCTTGAGCGTGAAGATAACGGTCGACGCCTGTTTCAGCATGAATAGTTGCTACAGGCTCTGGAGAAACTACTAATGGTGTTTGATCTTGTTGCTCTGCTTGAGCATGAAGGTAACGTTCAACACCTGTTTCGGTGTGAATAGTTGCTACAGGCTCTGGAGAAAATGCTAATGGTGTTTGATCTTGTTGCTCTGCTTGAGCATGAAGATAACGTTCAACACCTGTTTCAGCGAGAGCAGTTGGTGCAGGCTCTGGAGAAAGTGCTAATGGTGTTTCTTCATCTTGCTGTGCTGCTTGAGCGTGAAGATAACGTTCAACACCTGTTTCAGTGTGAATAGTGGCTACAGGCTCTAGAGATTCTACTAACGGTGTTTGATCTTGTTGTTCTGCTTGAGCATGAAGATAACGGTCGACCCCTGTTTCAGCATGAACAGTCGGTGCCGGCTTTAGAGAAAGCTCTGCCGGAGTTTCTTCATCTTGTTGCTCTGCTTGAGCGTGAAGGTAA